>Ga0209700_106691_pt1 | contig 17469 bp, 5 predicted proteins | sample SiratroredBW_FD_187528 | JGI IMG/M metagenome (GOLD analysis project Ga0209700, IMG submission 187528) | Root nodule microbial communities of legume samples collected from California, USA - Siratro red BW (SPAdes) (version 2) | ecosystem: Host-associated > Plants > Roots > Nodule | place: USA...
ATATATATATATATATATATATATATATATATATATATATATATATATATATATATATATATATATGTCTGTGTATATACGTGTGTCTCTGTGCGTATGGAATTCAGAAACTTAGTTTTTTTTTTTTGTTTTTTTTAGTTTATTAGACTTAACAAATAACAAATCACATTAATTAGCATGTAAAAATGCTTTATAATATAAAACAATAGTATAACAGTAGTAGATTTGGAAATTTTGGATATCTTATCAACTACCCATACATTTTAAAATATCCATCAATTAGAGTCCACCTTTTGAATGTGTAAAAAGAAAGTTAATTGAAAAGTTTTAGGTTAAATGAATTTAATTTGCTGCAAAATATTATTTCTTCAGTCCCTATCCATGGTTTGTGTAACATATTTACAGTTTTGAAGTAAAATTTGAAGACAAATAAAAAATATATTTTAAATTTTATACGTGCATCTGTTAATAAAAATTTAAAACTAACTCATCATTAATTTTTTTTGTTGTCATTCATATAGAATAAAAAAAATATCCATCAGGTGTATGAGATAAAAAATTAGTTATATAATTTATTAATTCTTTTATATCTTATTTATACAATCTATTAAATTTATCCCTATATTTATATAATTTTATTTAATTTTCTCTTTACATTATTAAAATCTTTAATTAAGTTTCTCAATGTTTAAATTAGTATCAATTTGGTATGGTCTCTTCTATCATATTTTTGGATAACATTATTGTTTGATGACATCACTTATATCAATAGAGGCAACACACAGAATTGATGCTAATTAAATTTTTGAATGAATGAACTGAAATTTTTAGTAATATAGGGATCAAATTTAATCAATTTTAAAAATTATAGGCACCAAAGAAGTTTCACATTTTCAAATTCATTTTCAGACCTAACAAGACCTTATTTGAGTCATCTTAGCCTATGGTTACTTTTTAATTACACTGTTGAGATTAAAGAGAAAAATAAATATTGGTACACATAAGTTTTGTCAAAAGAAGAATTGTTATAACCATTGGTGTTGAGCAATTAAATCAAATACAATTTTTTTTATGATACGTGCTATGATAAAAACAAGAAGTATGATAAAAACAAGAAGCATTATAAATGTTCTAGTCCTTGATATTTTTTATCATTCTCAACTAGTTTAAATAGATAATTTTTTTTCATATCCCAGTGCCTGGTATAGATGATTTTTATTTTTTTTTTATATCTCAGTACCTCGTATTTATATTATCTTATAAAGTTTTATGGTATTGAATGTAAGCATATTTAAATATGGTTATAAAAAATAAAAGTTTATGTATGATGATTTTTGATAATTACATTAAAACTCTTAATTGAATCCTGATAGATGCAATTTTTAAGTCATAAACCGATTACCTTCTCCAATTAGAATTTTATTTTGAACCTAAAATACACTACCCGCAATAAATAAAGAAAAAACTTGCTAATGAAAAAAATTATACAAGAAGAAGAATATGTAATCCAACATTTGTTCAACGGTTAAGCATTAACAAGTAGAATGTAGAATGCTTGATCAAGTGACACCATGAAGAAAAGAACTTCAACATGGTATGCAAGAGATTCCACCAAAAACTAGACCTTCATATGCTACAAAAGAAAACATATTTACACCACCCAGAGATCACTATGAAGGCCATATCACAGACAAAGAATTTGAATCCAATCTATAATTAGAAGCATTCCTCTATAAAACCAGAAATTTTTCACTCTTCTCTTCCTTAGCAGAACAAACCCTCTAGCTCTCTTAGATCATTGTCTTGCTCCTTGTTCTCCTTGAGTTAGTTGCAAAGAGTTACTGGCTGCAGTAGGAGTAGGTTCATCATGTCTCTCTGTATTTTCATTTCTTTCTGATGTGTGAGACTCGTCAAGGGATTGGCTCATGGTAAACGTCACAGGTCTTGCATGTTTTGTTTCAGAAGAGTTTTTCAATGGCAGACGGCATACTGGACAAGTAGATTGTTTTCTCAGCCATATATCAATGCAAGAAAGATGAAAAGTGTGGCCACATTTTGGCATGATGCGCAATACTTCTCTTTCTTTGTAATCTGCCAAACATATTACACACCTGTAAAACCAAACCAAGTTATATATCTATGATAATTGTTTGTGTATCATGTGCTATGAACTAGTATAACAAAAACTAAAAGAACAATGTTACTGTAACAGTTTGAAACCTTCTGTCAAGGAAAACATAGGAACTTGTTCTCTGTGACCTACAATTGAAAGACTAAAACTTAACTGTGTGTGTTCAAGGGAACTGAAAGCCTCTTGGTTGAACTTCAAAGTAGGGATTGCATCAAGCAGAACAGGTTCTGATTCAGGGTCATTAACATGATGTTCTGGCTATCAGTAAACAATGAAAAATTAAAATCTAAAGCAACCAACCTTCACAGTATAGAATGACAAACTATATTACAAATTAGACAGTGAATTCTCTTGTCATCCACCCCTACATGGAGGGTCCAGAACCATTCAATTCATGAACTTGAAATTATATGCAATGTTAAAAATGAGAGTTGTTAGAATATCAAACATGAATCACTAGCGAGTTCGTGACAGATTTTTGCTACTGCTAAGTTGCTACCCAGAAGAAACGTGATTGTATGACTCAAACAGTGCTAGATGAGTTAGAACTCAGAACCCCAATGTAGTGTTAATACTTCTGAAGATTTGGTTTTTGACTCTAAAGATTTGGTTTTTGACCCAGCCCAATAGTTTCGTGTGATGTACATATCCGACCCCACCTAGTGAGATAAGGCTTTCTAGTTGTTATTGTTATTAGCATAGAAAAAGTCTCAGATTACAAATTGGATTAGAACATCTGTGTAAATCTTGTTATCTCCATGACAAATGGCAATTAACTTCAGGGCCAATATACACATTCATTTATACAAATGCCCAATTCCCTACATCTGATTAAAAGCTGATAGCCAGGCCATATAGATTTACTTTAAGATATAGAATGCAGCATTTGCATCAGAATCAAATGTCAGAAAGAACAACAGAAAATTGCAGCAATCCTCATTACTCGTACACTGAGTATGGGATCAGAAAATAACCTAAGAGTCATGACCAAATACAATAGAGATTACAATATTGATAGAAGTTTCACAGAAATTGAACAAATCACCCAAAATCAAGCCACGTTCATCAGCAAAAACAGGAAAAGGGGGAGGAAGAAAAAGGTACAGCCGAACCTACCTGTTCTATATCAATCCTTGATTCAATCTCATAAACCATCCGAGATTCAACACCCGCTCTTAGCCTTCCACAAATGATTCGGGTGCAGACAAACACAATGAAAGTGGCACTCATGCCAAACCCAATGACCGTGGTCACCAAATTGGTACCTGAACCCAACATCTCCAACCCAAAAACCAATCCACAAACACACACAAGCAAAAGATGAAACCACAATAAAGACACCCCAAAAGCTAGAAGCAGGAACAGCACCACAGCAAATAGAACACGCCCACTTCACAGATTCTTCAACCCCAAACGCATGATGGCACCCCAGAGAAAGTCCACACTTGCCAAGTCGAAACAGACAAGAGAAGATAAAAACTAAGAAAAAAGCATAAAATAAGGGATACCAATGTCAGAAAAATGGAAACTTTAGAGATATTCAGAGAAAAAGAAAAGAGATGGAATGGAATCACAGTGGCTTTGGTGTGACTCAAAGGATGGTGGTGGGGAACAGACAAGAGCATAGAGAGAGAAAACTCTCTTATTTTCTTACTTGGGAATTAGAACGGAGCAGGTGGGGTCCACTGCATGAGGTGGACCCTCATAGATGTTGGGGATTTGTTGATCAGACGGTTCATAGTGGCTGTCAATTTTTCGGCGGCAAAAGATCTTAACGGTAAAAAAACCATGAGAGAAAAAACAGTACTGGATTTTGAAGATCTGACAATTCTCAAACTTGTTTAAGCTTAAGAAGTACAAGATTTGATGTTCTGTCCATTTCTCTTGGAAAATCATTCTCATATGCAAGGAAGTCTTTCTAAGAATATGACTTAACATACACTAAATACACTTCTTACTATTTAAAATAAATTGTTATTTAAACATATTAGGTGTTTAAAAATCACAAGTTTTTCTAAGACTATATTATTTTATATTTCCAATTTTACAAAATACTAATAGTTTATGTTGATGTTTATATTTGCAATAGACAAAACAATGGTATTATGTAATAGAGAAATATGTATAATTAATATTTAAGATATGATTACATTTTTTTTTATTTTTGTTCGTATTCTTCGTAATTAATTATAAATAGAAAATCATTTGTGAGCCAACACACATTCCGTAAATCTTGCATTTTTAATATGTTTGAAAAAATTTAAATTAATGTGATTTTGTGACAAAGTAGATAAATTCCTTATAGATATTTAGCGTGATCTATATTTTGGGCAACAAGGATAAAATATATGCATGTAAGGTATTTTAAATAAGAAGAAATATTGAGAACAACTTCACTAATTCTTTAAAGTCTCGATCTCAATGTATTTTATTATATTATAAGAAGTCATATTTTTAAATAATTTAATAATACATCACTTTAATTTATTCTTTGAAAAAATCATCATAATTTGTTCAATATTTGGTAAACTATTGATTATTCTCAACAGAAATAATTAATTCAAATAATTAAAAACTAATCAAATGCTTAATAACAGTTAATTAAACAAATTTAAAAATATGGTTATCTTAGTCTTCTGTGTTTCCCCCCTCTCATTCTTTCACTTTCTCCATTCTAACCCTGATCTTATCTTTGTGTGTAAGAAATAAATAACAAAACCACCAAATACATAGGTAACATCAATTCTTGAGGATGAGCTGTTTTACTTACTTACACTCTACTTTACCTCATGCTCTCTCTCTTTGCACCTCTCCATAGTTCTTTCTCCATTGTCTTTCGGAAGTGAAAATAATCTCACTCATTAAGCAATTTTTTAATACAACATTCACGTGTTACTCTTCTTTGGTGCATAGCAAAATTAGGTCTATAATTTAATCTTAAGAAAGTTGTTTGCTATTAAGAATATATCTAAAGTTTATTAAATTTTATGCTCAAATCCAATCATATTTCTCTATCCTTACATTATAAATTATTAAATTAGAATTTTCAATCAAGATAGCCATTGTTTCTTATTTTTCTAATTACCTTGAATTTTTTTTAAGTATAACTATATTACTTATCCAAGTTTTTTTTTACAGTAATTCAACCCTATATGAAGTTAATAATAAATGAATATCACTCTACCCTATATTATTTTTTTTAGGAATTTGTGAGTGTGTATTGCAAAACCGTTGAGGAGTTAATGGTGTTCATATTCCCATCTCAGATTTATAGTGAATTAAATAAATGTGGTTCATATCTTCAATTCTTATCTTCACTGTGTGTGACTATGTGCTGTCTTAATTGCACAATTATTCTTGTCACAAATTGCCACCAAAGTCAAACAATTTAATATTCTACTAATTACTTTTAATCTAACGTACTAATTACCATAATTTTTAATTAACGTATATATATATATATATATATTATTTTTTCTATATAAATGTGTAACGTAAAGCAGAGTCTGAGAAATACTTTCATAATTCAAAATTTTTAATTTCCATAGTTGAGTTATTCTTTCATTTCTGATCCTGAACACTTTTCAGATATAAACGGGAAACGAGCTTAGTAAAAAAAATGTTGATTAGATTTTCATAATGTGATTTAGAATTTTAGAGAATAATAATGTGTATTTTTTTTTCATATTGCGAAAATTAATGTTATGTTATTTATGCCAATGGTTAAGATATAGATATGGACTATCTCCAATTTCACAAGCTTTTTTAAATCTATATATCTGTTTTATTATGATTATATCTCTCACTATGTTTTTCTTTAAAAAAAAAAAACACTTATGATAACGATCTAAATACATTTGAATCTTCACCATGAAGCTGTTTCTCTCAGTTCAATGATATTTTTAAAATTGCAACCACATAAAGAGAGGTTGTTGTAATGCAAATAAATACACATAATTAATACAACAATACACATAACTAAATTCATTCCATGGAAATAAACATTTTAATGAATAAAATGTTAATGAAAATATTACACCGTTGATTAGAGATTGCTCTTGTATTAATTAGTTTGTATACAAGTTAGATTTATTTTCTTCTTCTATCAAACGTCAAATTGACCAATTTTAAGATCATGAATTGTTTTATATTTTTATTCAAATCTTAAGAATAACTTCTTTTGAGTGAGAATGAATTAAAAATATTCTAAATCTTGAAAATAATTTAAGTTCTAAGGAGTATTATAATATCAAGTGAAGATCTTGATTTATATTTTAAAAGAAATAATACAAAAAATATAAACAAAATGAATTACCTTTCCATTAAAATATTAATAATACCTTGCCATTTATATTGTCTTTCAAGTATACATTATTATTAAAAAATATTAATACTTTTAAAATCATAGTTTCTCAAATATTATTTAACTATTTCAAAATGTACATCAAAATAATTTTTATTTAATATATAAAAATATTACATTTTTTTATTGTTAAATTTTTTATTATTAAAATTTAATCAATGATTGTACACTCAATAAAACAAAAGCTAACATATTATATTAAATTAAGATTTTAATTATAAAATTTTGTATTGAAAGATAATATAAAATCAAGCTTAGCACTTCTTATGTTCCCATTTCACCAACCCCTAGTTGACCAAATCATGGACTTGTGTGAGGTTCTCAATGTGTCATGTGACAAGGAAAAGAGAAGAAACCATTATGAATGAGAAAAATACAAACAGCAGCACTTAGCTCAAGGAAAAAAATAATAGTATATGAGAAAAGACATGAACCATTAATTAGGGAAGAGACTAGATACTTTCTCCATAAAATTAATTAAACTTCAGTGTCAATAATAGTCAACACTATTTTCTGAAAACGATATCCACTTCTTCCAACACGACACTCTTTAAAATATTTTTCAGATTTTTCAAACTCATTTCAAGATCTCGCCACTATATATGGTATCAAAATTTCCTTGTGTCAATTGCTTGAAAATAGAAATTTTAATTTCTTATATCTGGAAAAAATTGTAATTCTTTTTCGGGTACATTAATTTTTACCAAAAAAAATTGATATATTAGGTTATATACCTTAAAAGATCCACAACGTATTGGTATTATAAATAATATCCGAGGTATCAATATCACCATCTCGATATTTCGATATCCCCGACAACATTTTAGATTAATATATATATCAACTAAGCATAATTAGTAAGTATTATATAGTAAATAATTTATAAATTATAATTAAGAAAATATTAATACCTATGTGAGTCTATTCTAATAATTCATACAGATAAAATTTCAATAATAAATATTTAAGTTGTTTTTACAATGGTAAGTATTTCTTCTGTCAAGAACTAAAGACTAAAAGTCGAAAATTAAGAACAGAAAACTGAACACATCAAATATAGAGAATTATCTAATTTAGTAGAAAGATGTTTTATTTAATTTAAATAAATAATGTTTTATTTAATTTAAATACAAAAGTTTGATCAAGCACTTGTCATATAAAAGATATATCATAACTTCGATAATAAAACTTATTTGGATAATTTAAAAACCTTAGTTTGACAAGTGTTATTACGAAAATAATTAAAACAAAGTTTACAGAACATCATAAATCTCACTTTCCTAAAATCAAACAAATTCCTCTAATTGTTCCCTTAGTACATTACATTAAGCTAAAATGGATTGTGACATCACATCATTATGACAGTTAAATATGAGTTATTAAACATTTTTAAAAATGACATATGTGTACTCTTTCTCACTAAATCAAGAAAAAATTTTAGGCAAGTGGGAGAAGATTCAATATAACTACTTTTGGTTTTGGCTGATTAATCATTTATATGATATGATGTTGCAATGCCACAATAATGCTTAAAAATTGAACATACCGCGTATCATTTTCACACACCAAAAAACATTTAAGCATTGGATTGATTAGTGAGAATAATACAAATGAGATATTCTTCTCATGTAATATAATAGTTTTGTAGAATTATGCTTTTTCATTATAGGATGATGTCGTGAGGAGATATTCCTAGGTCATGACTTGTGGCCTAGTTCTCATTTTTATTAATGGATTTTACTTTTGTCTTTAAAAAAGTTGTGTGAAATTAAGCTGTAACATGAAAATTTAAATTTTAAGATAATATTTAAAGATTAAAAAAAAAAAAACGTATTCATAGGAAAAATATGTCTCAAATAGGTATTAGGTGTGTATAGGGATAACTTGAATAGATTTTTTTTTCTTAACCGTTTTAAAAACATGACAAAAGGTAGATATGTATAACCCGTTTAATAGCTTTGAATTAAAAAAATTGTTTTCAAAATTCACCTTTCAAATCATATATACCAATTTTTACTTTAAAATATTTAATAACTCATTAATATAAATTAAACTCGGATGCAATAAATATATTTTCAATATACTAAAATCTGATTTTTTTTTATATAAAATTTTTCATCCTGATACATTTTCATTATATCACCATATTTCCTCACAATTATTGTTTGATTTATGACATCACCTCTATTTAACAATTACAGAATTATCCATATATATATTGATTTTTACAAATTGTACTTTTGAAATGTTACATCTTGAGCATAATAATATACACTGAAAATCTCACAATAACTATTGGTATAACTATACATATATATATATATATATATATATATATATATATATAAAAATTTTAGAAGATGAATCTAATATAAATTAAATAAATACAATTTGACATCACAAGTAGCTAGCAAGATGCATAGAATGACCCAAATTTGTTCTGAATTTCAGATTATGAAGAAGTACCATGACCCAACAGCTTCACTTGTTGGAGATTTTGTGTGTAAATGGATTGTACTTCAATTCTACCCAATGCAACCAACTAACATAAATAGTTGTTGGTTCCATGATCAAAGGAAAGTATCTTGCTCTCATGATCCAAGTGAGTATCTTGCTGTTTTCCCTTTTTTATTTTCTTCTTCAAGGAAAGGGAAAGTACTTCACTCTATTATACTTTAGTACTGAAAAATCAGATTCATGAAAGGACATAAATATATTAAATAAAACAAATATCTGAACTTGGAAGGAAACATCATTAACATGCCCATAAAGATGGAACAGTATTTCACAGTGGAAGATGACACATGGGGCCACTGGAAGCCAAAAAATAATGACATGCTTATTTATTTTTTGCCTTCTAAAGAACTTTGGAGATTGGAACTCATGTTTTGGATGATTATTCACCAAATATTTTAAAGATTATTAAGAATTTATCCCGTAGGTTAAATATATTTAGGTAATTTTGTATAAACAATGTAGAAAATAAAAGAATAGTGAGTTAAAATTAATTTATGATTAAATTAATTTAGAAAAATTTACAATATGATTTTTTAACTCTAATATAAGTTAATGTGAAAGTAATATATTAGTTGAAAGAATGAGATTATCTAGTAAAATTATTTCAGCAAGTTGCCTATTGTTATTATTAATGATTTCTTTAAAATGTAGTTAGTGTGCAAGAGAGTGTAGTTCTACTTGTTATTCCCCATAGACAAAGATTAAAAATTGGTATTTAATATCATGGAAGTGTTTTTTATATGATATTACCTATTCATGATAATTTGTGTTGGAAATATACATCACAACTCTTCTCCATACATCAATGCATTCCCCAAAATTTGACATGTTAGTTACTTACGAAAATTGTTGGGAATTAGTCAACTCTAGGTCCCTCTCTCGAGAGTTATTATAGTGGTAGAGACCAAAAAAGGTGTGACCAATAATTCAATGTAAATTTGGTTCACACTTCAATGGATCCATTATGATCATGGCCATGAAAACGAGGTTCCCATTAACTTTTCCTTTTGTTGAGAAAGAGAGAAAGTTAATCCATATTTATTTATGGCCCAATTTCAGCAATAAATTGTCGTGAATATTATTATTATTAACACATGAAATTGAATGCCAATAAAGAAAAAAAAAATCCAATGTTTCCTTTCAAACCATGTTTTTAACCCTTTAAAGATATAGAGCCTCTTCTCATAATAAAAAAAAAAAAAAAAAAAAAAAAAAAAAAAACTCCAACAAAGAGAGGTTACTAATTTGGGAACCCTATAAACACCTCAAAATAGAAGGTTTTGCCCTTTTACTCTCTTAACTGATGAATATTATTCGAATTTGAAAATAGGCTTCATTAGTTCAGTATGAGAATGAACACTAATAATAACGAAAAATCTTTCTTCTTATAAAAAGTTTTTATTTTGTAAAGAGAAAAGATAATACTTTAAAGTCTTAGAGATCAAATAAAAACTAAAATTGTATTTATATATTTTTATCTAATGCTAAGAAGATGAAGACCGAAAAGCAAACTTATATTTTGTTACTGAAAAAGGCATTTTTAACTATAATTGTTGACAAATTTTCATGATAGTTTTGAATCTTTAGTTGATCAAGTTATTGTTGAAAATGGTTAAAACCGTCATCATATCATATACATACAACAATAATTTTGCATTACATTGTCTTTGTATGTGGACATATGATGATAGTAAGTAATTAACAAGAACCATCATTTTAGATTCATATATGACAATAATTATAATTAGAATCATCGATATATCTTAATTTTCTTTTAAAAAAATATTTTATATTATTTTCTTAATTAAGCAAATTATGTATATAACATTTATTGCGTAACCAGCCAAAATCAACGATATTATATGAAAACATAAATCAATAATATATAACTTAATGTAAAATATTATAATAAAATTAAATATATAAAAGCATTATTGAAAATGTTAAGGGTAAATAATTTTAAAACATAAAATTTATGACTGAAAAGTGAAGTTAAAAGGTGAAATCTAAAAACTATTATAATATTATCTAATACATGATTGATAAAATATGACAATCATACTGATCTAATTTGATTTTTGTTGAAATATTAAAATAAAATTAAAGTTCATTCGATGTAATATAAATTTAATTTACTTATTCAATGTTAAGTATTAAGTTCTAAATTTTAATTAAACACCTAATCAATAATCACTAATTATTCAAATTCTAAATTCTAATTAAATATAATATAATTTAACTTTAAATCTCTTCTAATACAACGAGAACAACAACAGTGGAAACAATGGTGACGAACCACTGGCAATAAACACAGTGGTAGCAATAAGGCTAAAGATGGAATTCCAATTAAAAACATCACCAAACAGTAGCTCCAAGAAATGCGACAAAGGCTCGTGTAGGAAAAAATGCAGCAAAAGAAAAGCGAAAAAAAAAAGTATGTAGACAAATTTTTCAACCTAGAATGGAAGAAATTTTGAAAATTGTTTTAAACTAATTATCATTAAAATTGAATTTATTTATAAGATTCTCATCACATCTTTTTTACTATGATAACTTTAAAATCTTCGCTGATTAGAGTTATAATATTCAAATTTAGACCAGTGTAAAATATTTTTGTTTTCGTGTGTTATTTTATTAACAAGTATAAAAACGGTGTGTGCTTCTCCTCCAATTCCTAAATTCGACATATATGCTGCAGAAAAAATAAAAATAAAGTAATGTTTTGATCATTATGACCCAAAAAAAAAAGTGGTATTTTGATTATTATAATAAGAAGTGGAACTAGTTTCTTTTACTTTATATATGCATTAGAGAGAGAGAGATAGATATATATTACAGACTGTAAATTTTATTGTAGTATTACATCCAAACAAAATTATTTTGAATTTGTTTATAAGTTTTTATTTTGAGAAAAAAAAAAGTGAATTTCTTTTTATAACTTAAAGTTAATACACATAAATTTAAATTTTAAGAATCTAATATAAGAGAATTTCTCCATTAATTTGTATGAGTTAAATTTTTCATAGAAAAATAATTTAATTTTCTTTTTAAAATAGTCATAGAAAAATTGGGCTTCTGTATGATGTTAAAAAAATTATTTACCAAAATTGTTCTACTGCAAAACAAATTACATAAATAAGTGAACAAAGTAAATGTGTGGAGAAAATTTTGCATACATAACCCAAATAATTATATTGGCTTAGTGGTTAGAGGAAATGCCAGTTTTATAGTACACCTATCAAGTTCCAACATTTTTTATTGATTCCATTGGTGTAATTTATTTTGCTGTAACACATTTTATAGGAAATGAGTTTTTTTTTTTTTTTTTTTTTTAATAAAAGTACAATACAAAGGCTGAGAAATTCATTCAAAGGTGTGTGTGCTAAGTCCCCATCAGATATGTTCTTAAATGTGGAGAAAAATATTGAAAATAAAGGTGAGATTAGATACTTTACCTTATTTCACAACTGAACTATCTCAATGGGATCTCACAATCCTATAAACTACCTAGATTAGATGAAACTTATTTAATTAAACTAATTTGAGACCAGACTAACTTTTTGGGAAAAGAAATAAAGGAAAAAATGTATACATTAACAAGAAAACTAGTGGACCCTTGACCTACTTGAAAGCATTAGAAGGGAACACTTTGATTAACTATGAAAAGCTATCAAGATTGACCCTTTTGTGTTTTCTACCTAAAACATTTGTGTAATAATTGGGTTGCTAGTTTCCATCATATATTACAAGGTGAAAAAAGTTGGAAAAATTTCATTAGAGATTATAATAGTTTAGATTAAAAAAAATTATTTCATTAAAAATTTCATCCAATTCATATAATGTATAAAAATATAATTCATTCATTAACAGTTATTTTATGCTTATCTAATCCATCTATAAAAACAATATTTATAAAAGCATAAAATATTTTTTCTTCAAATTATATTTTTCTTAAGTTTTCAAAAATATATTTTAAAAATTGTACTTTTGAAAAAAAAAAGGGTTTAATCGAGAAAAATTGATTAAATTAATTTTGGTGCATTTCGTATCAGCAGGAGAATTTATCACGTTTCCACAAATAATGGATGAATTATTATTATCCATCTATTAGATGGATGAGTTCGATCCAATATTTTTTTTTTATTTTTATTTTTTTGTAAGGAATGAATTTGGATAACGGATAAATATATTATTTTTATAAATCCTAATATCGTATAATACTTAATAATAATTTCCAAAGTTAAATGAAATAAATTAAATCTGCATAAAATAATCATATATATATATATATATATATATATATATATATATATATATATATATATATATATATCGTGTTAAACTTGTTAGAAACTACTTTCTTCTAAAGATCTAAACCCTAAATATAGTAACATATATCAAGTTTATTTTATAATAAACAAATAGTTTAAGTTATCAAATTTATTTTATAATGAAAAAATTAGATTTTATGACAAAATAAATGTTAATTAGAAAAGAATTGTTATAAATAAAATTGTGATAACACTTTGTAAATAAAATTATGATGACATTTTATAAATAAATAAGAATATATTACATTAGTTAAAGGGGTAATCAATGTAATAGGGTCTATTCTATATCAGTTGCTACATACAATCGTTGCTACATACAATCGTTGTAGAAAATAGATAAAAAAAAATTTGAAAAAATAATTATACGCATATTAGTTGTTGCTCCAATTGATGTAATAAAGTGACTTTCTACATCGATGTGAGGTTCAACCAATGTAGAAAGTGGTGCTAGTATACTCTAATTAAAAAACATATTTTGGTGTGAACTTACTAAATCGGTTATTTTAAATAACCTATGTAATAAATATTTTTTTTAACTTAACATTTTTATTTGTCTTTTCTCTTTGGTGCTTGCATTATCTGGTTGTGTTCTCTGCTGCTTACTCATTGTTTTAACCCTTATTTGGTTTCTTTGTTGGTAGCTTTCATCCACTTTGTTTTATTTTCTATTTTTGATATATGTGGTTTGCTTAACTTGTTTTTTACGTTGACATTGCAGGTCATTAAGAATGACATAGCAGCGATTTTACTTTATGTATGAACGTGAATGTCTGGTTCCACTTTTAACCTCTTGTCGTTTCTCTTTACAGTAGGTTATCATTTTTGTAAATTTCGTAAAAGATAGTTAGAAATTTATTTTTGAACCAAATTTTTAGCAACAACTTCCTTTAGTATATATTCGATTGTAAAGTTTTTACATTGTATAGATTTATCATAGATTTTGAGTTGTCAAAATTTAGAACGAAAAAACTTCAAATAGTTATAATGTAGAAAGTCATAAACTTTCTACTGGTTGTGAAATCGATATAAAATCTCATTTTACTGGTGTTGACAAAATTTTCTTGTAGGCTTGAGTAACCTAGAAAGATACTTGTTTTTTGGTCTTTGTACCCTAAAATGTTGTAAGACTAAACCTTTGAACCATGGATAATGGTTAGGTTAAATTCTTGCTATAACGATAATTCTATAACACATTTAACATAATGACCAAAATCTCATAACTTCTTTATAATAATACATTTTATATATATATATATATATATATATATATATATATATATATATATATATATATATATATATATATATATATATATATGCTTTACCTTATATTAAAATATAAGGTAATGAAGTTACCAAATAAACACATGTGAATATAATTTTTCACTTGGAATGATTTGATTTTCTAATTCTTTTGGTTTATATTTTATATTTTTTTCTCTTTTTTATTCATCTTTATAGTTTTAGAAGATTATTTGACAATAATGTGAAATAGAGATATAATATCCGAGTATCAGATTGTTAAATCAGAATTTATATTAAATGAAATGCAATAGTAAAATTATAATATATAAACAAATTTTACATGGATTAAATTAGAATCAATGTAATAAGTGAGAAATAACATTTGTTATGTGATATAACTAATGTAATAGTGTATTTATCTTTAACAATCAATTTTCACCGTAGATATTACATTGGTTATTCTAATATATAATATATATTTTTTTGAAAAAATAATTTTTTATCAATTATAATAATTACATTACAACTCACTTTTAACGGGTAATATAATTATTATAAAAAATAAATTTTGTATTTATAAAGGAATAGAGAGAATGAAGAGTAAAATTGTAATTTAAAATAGTTATAAAAATTTATTGGGTGTTAACATATTATTATTTTTTTTTGCCATTCGACACCTCATTTTTTCTATTTCATGATTTTTGTTTTCCTTTTGCTTCTTGTGTTTTCGCTCACATTAGTTCAAGGTGCGTCACAACTCCTCCTCCTTGTTGTCGTTGTTACTTGGTGCCACTGCACCTCCTTGGTCTTATTGTTGCTCCTTGTTATTATCGTTGGACATTGGAGTACCACTTGTTTTTGCTGATGCCACTGGACATTTGTTCCACCATTGTTGCTGGTTATTGGTGCTCACTCTCGCGCTGCTCGATTACACTCTCTGTTGCTTATCCAACTACATGAAAGGTTCTTCAGTTAGGATAATCACGTTCCCTCTATTGGCTCTTTACCTCTTTAAGGAGAAGCTCTCAAAACTGCATCATCTTGTCACTTTCTTACGAGGAATCACATTACAAATTAGTATTTGTTTTTTCAATTTTCTATCAAATTAAACATATTACATCGATTCAGATCATAATTAATATAATATATTATTTTAGATTTACATTATCTTATCTCATTTTTAAAAAGTGTTACTTCAACAAATATTTATAATTGTTGTAATTTATGTATATATTACATTCGTTTCAAAACCAATATCAAATATGTTTCACCTTTTATATTGTGTAAATTCTTCCAAATAATCAATATAAAATATATATTTTGTAATAATATCACAAAACATAAATAAACAAACTACATAGATAAATGGATTATCCTTTTTTGGTCTTTTAAAAGTAGATATTGTTATTTTTGGCGAGGAAAACCAAGCATCTTGAGTAGCGTGTGATGCAGGTTAGAATGGCTCACTGCCGTAATACCAACCCTATTGCATTTTGTTCACGCAAGGAAGCAAAAACTACGAGTATAAATTATTACTCAAATTTACACAAATAATCAATTTAAGGTAAAAAGAAAACATGTGCACCATCAAGTAAAAACGTTCAAAATCTGCTAACTAACAAGAAAAAACCAAAACCTTGAAAATTTAAGCAAGTTTCCACTTCTGATTCGTCTCAAGATTCTTCCACTATTCAACCTTTTCGGATGGTGAATATTTATATTTCCCAATGTAATCAATTTATTTTCATGAAAAACAAAACACACCCATGTGACAATAACTTTACACATCGTATCCTAGGACCTTGATGTTGTGCAAGCAAAAAAGGAAGGGTAATGTATATAACACAGTGACACAAAAAACTTGCATATAAGGTAACAAGTGAAACACAAAAGAAAGGCATGAAACTCAGTTATACTATCAAATCAAATCAAAATAATGGCAGAAAAGTCTTGTGATCCAGAGACATAAAAGGACCAAGAGCTCAAATGTGGAACTAAAAGAACACTTGACATTAAGATGCAGTCCTACAAGCACATGAAGATCCTTATAAGGACAAACATGAGGGGCATCTTGTTATCATATTTTCCACTCCACCTTATAAGTACATGTTTGCTAAGCAATAAAAACCTATTTATCATAATACTCATGAAATCCATCAAACCAATCAAAAGCCATGGAATAAAATCACTTGCTTTCTTTATATGCGTGTGTTTAGAAACGAATAAAGGAATCATATATATGAGAGGTTGAATTATAACTTTAGCTTCTTAAAATCATATATAAGATGTGAAAAATCACAGCTAACGTGACAATCTTTTCTTTTTCGTCCTTGCAATTAAAAATGACACCTTAAAAACTAATTGAGAAAAAAATATTATTATTCAAAAGAGAGAGATGTTTTCAGTGAGACGTGATTGCATATTAATAATTATATATTTGTAAGCATATTAGCTTTATGAAAACGGAGTAATTAATCAAGTAATCAAACATTTAATGACACGTGGTTACATTCTTTTCCTTGAAAGAAGGAAAGCTCTCTTTAATATTTGGATAATATCCAATAAGGAGGGGGTAATGGTTCATCCACTTCTCTATTTTTTTATTGTTTCTTTTATCATATTTTTAATAAAACCCATTTTATCCATCACCAACATTTTCATTCTTCATTAATTCCTAATAAACTGATTTTTGTAATTGAGACCAATTTTAATTTGCGGGATATTTAATTATAAAAAATCAAATAAAGGAACTACTAAATTGAGGTTAAAATAATAATGAGAGACTACAATAATGTGTTAAAAATTCACAAGTGACAAACTTACAAAATTGTTATAATTGAGAGAACATAAACACTTGTTTCTTTTTTTTTTTTTTTTTTAAA
>Ga0209700_106694_pt1 | contig 17458 bp, 10 predicted proteins | sample SiratroredBW_FD_187528 | JGI IMG/M metagenome (GOLD analysis project Ga0209700, IMG submission 187528) | Root nodule microbial communities of legume samples collected from California, USA - Siratro red BW (SPAdes) (version 2) | ecosystem: Host-associated > Plants > Roots > Nodule | place: USA...
TATCTCAGTCATAATAATTTCTTTAAAGTCTAGCATATTAAGTTTCAATACAAGTTTTCCTTTTCCATTTTAAGTACCCATGTCAAACATCATACATAAAGGTCTCACATGGACCACATCAATACATGTAGGTCACACATAGACCATATCACGCATATAGGCCTCACATTGACCTATCATCTTCCGGAAGACCCATTAAGTATGCCCCTACCAGAGACTAACATCTAATCCAATACCCAAGACTTAGATTCAACAATTCTAAGAGAAATGATCAATCCAATACCCAAGACTTAGATTACCAGCGAATCTAAGAGAAATGACTAATCCAATACCCAAGACTTAGACTGTCATTCGAATCTAAGAGAAAGGATCAGAGTAAGTTCAAACATCCAATACCGAGTCTTACCAGCGGTCCCGGTGTGTATGAACTCCCTCACAACTTCTCACCACCTGATATCTTAGTCTATGTGACTTAGATCATCAGTGAAGCTTGATGATCTCTATTAAACATAGGCGTGCTATACTATACTTAATGTACACAAACAAGCATAACTCATACATTATCCCAAATGTATGGCATCAACTTCATCATTCCAACATTCACATCAATATTCTTTCAAACCACAAATCATATTCAATCCATCAAACAACAATCAAAAGTTCTTGCATACTATTTTCTAACATCATTGCTCAAATAATGTCTATTAATCACACAAAAATCAAGATAGTCAAACTTATTCAGTGCTTAAGAACCAGTCAGACCTACAAGAAAAACTTGAGCACTGATAATACATATTCAAGTTTTTATCTTTGAGTTCAATTTAAAAGTAACTAAATAGTTTAAAAATAAGTTACTAGCTTCCCTTACCTGATGAAAGTTCTCCAAAACAATTCCTCCAAATTAGCTAGTGGCACTAACCCAATTTTTAGGGATCTAGAACAAGTTATCAAAACGAAACCAAATTTCAGTATAATCTTAATTAAGTTGAGAGAAACACTTTTCTCAACTGTTCCCATCAATATTGATGACAAAAACTTAGCGAAAAATAGAGAATAAGGGATCTTTAGAGCAAATATGAACTTACTTTGTTTGAGATTCTGATCGGTTTAAAATGACCCTAAGATCCTCACCTACTACGGAGCTTGATCAGATTCTGAAATAGATAGAATATGAAGGGTAAAAATCAAGAGAGAAGAGAGAGAGCGCTATGGAGGTTCGAAGGTAGGATAGAGAGAGAAAGTGAAAGAAGGGGTGCCTTTTTTTTTTGTTTTTATCCCTACAGGAGTGGGGTTACTGTTGAGATTAAATATAACTTATCAAATCTTTTATATTCCTCTTGATTTATATATATAATATGTTATTATTCGGTGCTAATGATTTGATTAGGTTCTTAATACTATAATATGATTTGATAATTTATTTTTTGATATTCAATTTAGATTTAGGTTGGAAAACAAGTTGTAAATGCTTTATCAAATCGTCTAGTAACTTTCAATTTTATAAATAAATTTGAAGTTTTTCAACTTAAAGCAAACGGTCTTGTTTTAGTGATTTGAGAACAACTAAGAATAATAAATTCAAGAAATTGATTTAAAATGATTTTAGGAGGTTGAATAATATTAAATGATAGAATTCATATATCAATAATAATAATAGAGTGAAGTTCAATCTCAACATTGATTATCATTATTATATTTTAATTATCATATTTTAGTTTTATTGTAATTTCATCAACTAATCTTAAAATTCAATGGTAGATGATGAATAACATTGTCCATGAACTCTTTGTAAATCTTTTGATTGAAAGCTTAATTACTACCATAAACATTGCTAAATATCATATAAGTCTTTTTATGAAATATATTACATCGGATGCTTGGTAGCCAAATTTTAAAATCCCAACACAAACTTATATTTAGCCTATTGCAAAGTTTTGGTCGAATAACCTCAACTTTATCAGTTAAGATAATTATACTTAACTAAGATAAAAAAAATTCTATTTTTCCTAAATATATTTATAACTATCATCTACAATCAAATGTACCCAGTATACATAATTTATAAAAATCTATCATGCAACTTGAAATACAAAATATGTTCACTTAATAAGAAATTATAAATCTTAAATTCTCACAGGTGGATTTCAATTACATAATTTCATTTAGATCATTCCCTCACATGTTAAAAAAAAAGTACTATAATATCTCTAAACTCCCCTAATACACAAAAAATTTCCTCAGCTTCTAAAACAAACTTTAAAAAAAAAAAAAACATAACTACTACTTTAATATAACAAAAAGTTTTTACTATTGAGTTGTTCAAATATATGAAATACAAAAGTCCACACATAATATAAGCTAAGCTAACACTTCCTTTTTCAAATATGGTGCCTGATGAAAAAAAAAAGTTAATATGAAGAATATGTTGTAGATTTTTTTTTTTTTCTGAATGTATGTCTTTTCTAGACTCATATAACAGTAACCATACATGCTGAATGTATTTTACACTTTGAAGCTTGACTTCATTTTTTCTTTATCTTGAGAGAGAAATATTATTCATAATATTATAACTATCATTAATATGATAAATTTTTACATATAATAATTGTTTTTACAAGTTGGAAAGGACTCCACGTACCCGTTACTCGTTTGCTCTGCAATGATACTCCAATATTTAAGTTAGTGTTTTTTTAGATATAATGATTGATATTCAAATTAGATTGAACCTTCTTTTACTTTGGGATACCAACCGATTTATACTAATTTTTATGGGTTATATATGTACAAATTTTTAAGAAAAGCCTAAAAACTCCTTAATTATGGTTTAAAAAATATTTAGACATAATGTTATTGCTAATAAGTTTAATTATTTGAAAAGGGGTATGTCCTTTAAGTATTCCAATAATATGCCGTGTGACTTTATTAGAGGGGAATAGTCATCCAACTATTGTTACTAAGATATATTTTGACCTACCAAGATGTCTTAGGCCTTATAAAAAACAATAATAAGATTAAACATATTTGTGATTTTAGAAAGTAAACTTTACTTTATAAATTCTAATTTTTTATTCAAATGTATTTAATTATTTAGATTAATAAATTAATAAATTAATTATAATTAATATTTTATTTAACTCTATTTATTGAGTTTAACAAATACGAGTGTATTTATTGAGTTTAATTAATATTTTATTTAATTTTATTTGTTGATTTATCAATATTTTATTTATTGATTTTAATATATAACTTCATTTATTTATTACAATTAATTAATTTTTAAATTTTATTTACGTTTATTGATTATTTTAATTTCAAATTTCTAAATAAGTTTTCAATTGATTTTAATTAATACTTATTTTTAAATTAATTGATTAATTATAACATTTAAATAAACTTATTTTAAATTAATTGATTTTAAGATATTATAATACTTTTTAAAATTATTTGATTGATTTTTAATATTTTAATTGAATTACATTTGATGTTAACTTTTTTTATTAATATACTTAATTTTTTTAAATTGAAAATTAATTTATTTTAATTGCATTTGATATTAATGTTTAGTTACTTAGTTTTATTTAATTTTTCAGCATGCCACGTGAGACGTATTTCTATTTTTTTAGCAAATAAAAACTATCTGGCACTTGAGACCACTACCTACTTTGCCAGCATTTTTGTTTCCATAATAATTATTTTAAACTTAATATTTAAAATAACTGATGATGTGCTCATAATATAAAAATATTTACACTATATTTAATATTTCTCTTAACGTACGTTGTAAACTGTTAAACAAAATAGTTTCGATTTTATTCTCAATTAAATTAGCCAACGTTTGATAATCAATTACTCTTTAAAATAATTTGAATATAACTTAATTATTTTAAAAAAATGCATTAATGTTTGTATCTTTTAATGTGTCAAACATTGATACTTTTTCTTGAATTTAAATTTAAACAGTTTTATAACATTTACCTTTAAATACCTATGTTAGAAAAAAAAAAAAAACTTTGCCATTGACCAATGCTATTTCACGTATATATATATATATATATATAGACACACACATATGATGTAAGAAAAAATATTCTGTAAAATTAATTAGCGGTATTTATAACTATAAATGAAATTATAAATATTAAACTTGTGTCACAATAAATCAATCGTTTTTATCATACATAAAAAAATTAATTGTTTTATCATAATAGTTATGTAATATCTTAAGGATATTATAAAACATTTTACCATCCATTTCAATGTATAGGTGATAAATTAGTACATTTTATTTTAGTGTAAAATTTTTGGTTGGATAATTTATTATATTAAAAATTTATAAGTGCCATGCCATGGTCTCTTTGCCATTGGCAACTCGTATAGTACTCTGGTTTAGGCTTGTATAACGTGGAAACTCTTTACTTGAAGTCTCTTTCTATCTTTTTCTCACCAAATTATTTATGTGTTCTATTTAATTAAATAAAACTAATCTTTTAGTTCCTACCCTTAAAAAAAATTCATAACTATTAAACATAATATTTTTTTAACTCTAAACATTTAAACATTTGTTTAAAAGAATATATAAAAATTAAAATAATATTGTAAACGAACATTTTTTCAGTATAAAGACCAAAATAAAAAGTTATTACAACTAATGAAACTCAATAAGCGGTTATTTTTAGAATATACGATTTTTCACCCACAGTATATATTATATATATAAAAGAAAGTATTAATTATGAATTCAGATTTATGATTATATAACTCTTCCGAATATTAATTTGTTTTCACTTTTGATCTTGATTTGTTTAAAAATTCAAATTTTATTTTATTTTTTCAAGAAAGAATAAAATTATTTTCACGGTAAAAGAGTCTTAAATTTTGTTTTTATATTAATTTATTGGAAAATTTAAATGTTTTTTTCTAAATAAAATGATTTTTATTATAAAACGTAAAACCTATTTAAGAAGTTTTTATACTACAAAAGAGAAAATTACTATTAATTTTATAGCAGAAAATTATTTTTTCAATATTAAAAAAACTAATATTAACTATAATTTTTAATTCACATGATTTAAGAGAGAGAAACATTTTCCAAAAATACAAAATTAATGCCATATTAAAACTAATAATTATTTTACACTGTAAATAATATAAAGGAAAAAATCTGCTTAAATATTATAAAACATTAATATTTTATTCATGACAATTAAAATTTTATTGCCAATAAATAAAAAACATTTATTATTTATTTATTTTCATTTTTTTTATAATCCACGAGATTCCTTCTTTTACCCTATATTAATTAAAAATAAAAAGAAAATCAAAATGCAATAAGAAATAATAATAACAAATAATAATTTTATTTTGTCCTTTTTTATCTCAAAATTAAAATCTAAGTAAGGAATTTATAACGTATACAAAAAAAATAAGAGTTCATCTCTTATTTACTTCATTTATAAATTCGCATGGAAAATAAAAGGCCTAACATGTGAGCAAGAAGAGTTATTTTCATATTTTTAAGCACAAAAGTCCAAATTTCTTAAGTGAAGAAGCAGTTTCTTCTAAAAGAGCCTCAAAAACTGATTTTCTTTTCTTCTGGCAATTACCTTTTTCTTCTCATTATTATTTTTTTCCCTCACCCACAAGAAAATTTGTTTTCTTTTTTACTAAACAAAGTTCACAATCTCAAAGGGTGTCTATAACTCTCTCTACTTCATGGAGCAGCTGAATCTTTCAGACACTGACCAGTTTTTGACTATGGGCGCTACATCGGACGAGTCGCAGAGTCCTAAGGAAGCAGTAACGCATGTCAACGCCGCAGACAATAACAACAATGTTGTTAACGCAGTTAATGCTGTAACTGTAACTGGTGCTGGTTCTGGTTCGGAGCTTGCTGTGGTCGTAACAAACTCCGAGGCTGTAGGTTCGGGATTGGTGGTGAAGCGAGGAAGGGGGAGGCCTCGGAAGCACGACGCTGTCGACAACACGGCGTCTCCGTTGGCGGTGGCTCCGCCGGCACCAGGATTTTCCGATCAGACCAAGAGAGGCAGGGGACGACCCCGTGGTTCTGGGAAACTGCAGGTTTTAGCTTCCATTGGTGAGTTTTGTTATTTGTTTATTATTTGCATGTTTTTTTTATGAGTCATTGTCCAACTAATGATTTTTTTTGTAAAATTATAAACATAGGTTTTTCAAGCAAAAGAATTTCTTACAAAGAGAATGAAAAAAAAATGGTACCACAGTAAAATTCTTTAAAGAGATTTTATACACTTGGTGATTGGTATGTCTGAGTTTATAATAATACCAATAAATAATGTTACATAACAATTTCTTTTAAATCTAAAGAAAGAAGAATTTGTCTGCATTTAACTATTGTTTGACAAGATTTTTTTCTGCTGACAATTTTTTGTTTTGTTTTTTTGTTTTGACAGAAGACACATTTGAATATGAATCGGAAAGGTGTTTGAGAGAATAAAACAAACTTTTTCAGAATTTTTTTTTTTCTGAGAAAGTTTAACATATTCCTTTGCCAAAACAGATGAATTATGTAAACATACAAACAAGACATTGTTTGCTGAAATTAAACATGTATTTGTCATGTTTACAGATTTTTTTTCAAACCAAGATGATGGTTATTTATCTTATTAATCAAATTGAGAAAGAAATGAAACAAATTCTTTGAAATTTTGATTTTTAAAATACTAAAATAAATTATAAACCAAAAGTGTTAGTAAAACCTGTCACAACATACTCAAACCTGTACATAAAGTGGATAAGAGCGAAAGCTACTCAGCCGCCGCACCCACCTGCACATGTTATTTCTGGATGTAGTACGGGAAATTAAATGATTTTTTAAAATATGAAAAATAAAAAATAAACATGTTAGCAAAATGTTCTCAGAAGATCATAATACTACATGTAACAAGATCAAAGTCATAAAAGTTAATAATAAATTTTTCAAGTCACATGTGGATTATCATTAACTCTAACTTCAACTTTAAAAGTACCATTGAAAAAGTGAAGGTTTGGGCCAACCCCTAGGATTTCAAAATAGTTATTGATTGCTATGATAATCTTTATATATGGACAAATCATAATGCTAACAGAAAAAAACTATGTCTAGATTATAGTTGCTGCATTTTAGAAGTAGTTTCATTCTGGAAGCAATCAAATTTTCCTTCTCAACTTTGTATTGGAATGCATAATTTTATATCGAAATCAAAAAATACTTCTACAATTTTAAACTAGACATGAACTTGTTCTCTTTATTTTCTTGGTACACCATTTCTTAAGGAAAAACAAATCACTGTGTTTGAAAATGTTTTGATTTGTTTCTCATGCTTGAAACTTTATTTATCACAGGTGGCTCTATGGCAGAAACTGCAGGGGGAAGCTTCATACCTCACGTGCTGACTGTGCAAATTGGAGAGGTAATAAACGACTCCTTAAAGAATTGTTCATATTTCAGATTTGTCTTAGTTTTACAGAACTGTTCTATAAATGTGCTATCAACTGAAAATATTTGATAATTTTCAGAATTTGGTTGGAAGGATAATGTCATTTTTTGAGAAAGGCCCGCTATCAGTTTGCATACTTTCTGCTACTGGTGCTATTTCAAATGTGAACATTCGTGAACATGCTGCTTCTAATCATGTTATGAGATTTGAGGTACAAAGACACAAACAATCTCCAACATAATAGTATTCATACGAATCTTTCCCTGCTTTGACATCAAACTTTTGCACTTTGTTACAACATTTCTATATTGAATATTTTGCATGCTGAGTATTTAGACAAGTTCTGTCACCTTTTTTGTGTGTGCTTGTATTTCATTTTCTGATTTTTTTTTTTCTTTTCAAATTAACTTTGCTGCATACAGGGTACCTTTGAGATATTGTCTTTAACAGGAGCTTGTACCTTCGTTGGTGGTATCAATGGTCCAGTTCGTACAAGTGGATCGTTGAACATTTCAATGGCTAAATCTGATGGAAATGTTTTTGGGGGGATCCTTGAGAGTGCATTGGTAGCAGCATGCCCTATTCAGGTAAGAATTTTATAAGATGTGGTGGAGATTATTATCCTTTGATTTCACAGAAACTGTGATATTAAAAACATTGAATACCTTATGAGATTTAAGTAAATTTGGAAGATGATTCAATCAATTACTCAGTAGTTAATTTTGAACAGATAGTTTCTTCAATTATAAGTAGCTTTATCTCAATCCATGCTCAACATTTAATGCAAACCAGTAGAATCATACTAAAATTAGTTTGTCCTTATTACTGTACACTACTGCATTATGATCATTTTCAAGCTTTCTGTCTCTTGTGTGCACCAGCTTGTTATGGCCACTTTCAAGCAAAACCTCAGTCAATTCAAGAGAAAACAACTGTTTGAATTTTCTAATGGCCCCCTTATGCTGGAAAGTCCAGATTCAGAAAGGGGTAAAATGAAAGTTCCAAAGTTGACAGAAGGTGAGAAGAGTTCTGCTTCACCACCACCAGCAGCAGGACTTGAACCAATAACAATATCTAATTGTGTAGCAGATAATGTGTTTTCTGCTACACCAAATGGAGGAGCAGACAGTACTGTTACTCCAAACAATTTGCACTCTGCATGTTTTATTGGTGCTGATATGGACAACCAGGCCCCGCAGTCTGCATCAGATGATTCAGATCAAAAGGCTTCTGCAGACGTGAATGAACTGTTATAGAGTTATGGAACTATCAGTAGTAGCCTCTTCTGTAGTTTTCAGTATGGAGATTAAGTTTTATGTTCTCTGGTTCATGGCAGAGGTTAAATATTTATAGTGTATGACTTTGGGAAGAATTGATCATCTAGTTAGTCAGCATTGTAACAAAAAAGGAATGAAGTTACTTTTGATTAATTTGATAGTTTTTTCTGTGATTTCATGTTCTGCTTTATATCTTGAAAGGAGTATTTGATTATCCCAACCGAATCATATCTGGCTCAAGGTGTAAGAGACCTCCTTTGTTATATAGGAGGATTTTCATATATTTTGGTTTCTCTTTATCCACTAGTATGGTAGGATTTTTTATTTTTAAGAAAGATAAAATTTCCAAATTTTATCTTTTTATTGCATAAAATAGTGATAATAATTGATTTTCTAATATCTTTACTATTTATTTTAGTATTATATTATTTACAATATTTATTTTGTTATTTCAACATTAAACTTAAAGCTATACATGTTGATAAAATGATAGTTTTTTATGTTGTGGTATATTATATCAACTTAAAAGAATTTAAATACAAAAACTGTTAGATATTCAAGTATAAGTCTAAGTTTCACATTAAATAGAAATGAGAAAGTTGAACAACATATAAGCTTATGTCTTATTCTTGTTTGATCTCCTTGAGTCGAAGGTTTGCGGCTTAGGTGAGTATCGAAAGTCTTCTTGACGACGAACAAAGCGTGGATCCTTTATGAGTGAGATAATGACGTCACCTTCAACTTAAAATCTTAAAGGTCAACTTGAAAAAAAAAAAAAAACTCAACTAAGAATGAGAAAAACCCAATAAGATACTATTTTGAGATACATTAATAATTAATACATTGGTAATTCACTCATTCATAATTTTTTTTAAGGAAAATAATTTACACTAATAACTTCAAAGCTAAAGACACTTATATTTTATAAAAAAACTCTCATTTTTAGTTTAAGTATCTTAACAAAGTTTATACTATAAAAGATCCAAATCATCATAATCGACCGAAATGACTATTTCTAAGTGATATAAATATATGACATGGTCCCAACATATCTAAACAATACATGTTCTTTTAAATAATTAGACATAGTTAAACAATATTATGCCTAAATATACTCGAAACTACAATAAGGAGTACTTAGATTTTTTTCAAAAATCCGCATAAATATAAACTCATAAAATTAGTATAAATAAAAAGGAACTTCAAGATAAAAAAGGACTTTTACATACTATTCTAAATATTTGTTATTATATATTAAAATAATCCTTGCTTCAGTGTTGGAGTTACTACAAAACAGAAAAAAAATAATTTATCTATCGATTATTAGATTATTAGGTATGAATACAAATTTGTAAGTAAATTTAATATTTCTTAAGAATTGTTATTTACCAATCTTTATCCATAAAATTTAGTATGATTTACCAATTATTATATACTGATTTTTACTCATAGATAAACTATAAATTATTATGATGGATCAATTATGTAAGTAATTACCTAAGAATTGAATGTAGATAATTACCTCTAAATAAAACTCTTTAACGTTATTGATATTAATAATATTATTAAGAATAATATTAATGATATTAATAATAATATTATTAATACCATTAATAATATTATTAATATTAATAATAATAATACTAATAATTTATTATTATTAACATTATTATTAATATTAATTATTAATATTATTACTATAATTATGATTATTATTATTAATATTATTATTAAATTTTTATTATTATTCTTAATCTTATTATTAATATAATTAATTTTATTATTATTAATGCTATTAATATTATTATTAATATTACTAATATTATTTTAATAATATTATTATTAATATTATTGGTATAATTAATATTATTATTAATCATAATAATAATAATTATTATTATTATACTAATAATAATAATAATAATAATCAAAATAGACTTATAATCCGAGTTTAAAATTTTCTTATCATAAATTTTAAATAATAATAATAATAAATATTACTTATTCCTCGCTATCTACCCATTTTGTCTATAAAAAACTAAAATAAAAAAGGAAAATTTGATGATGACAAAATATGATAATGCATGTATAAGAGAAAGTTATAACTTTTTAACCAAGTTATAAATAAGCTGATTAGATTTTAATGCTAAATCCACTAGTGTAAACCTCTTCTAAATATATACTATATATTTTTAGAACATTTTTAAAATAACATGTTTTCAAGAATTTCAATAAGAATATTTTAAAAATAATTTTAGTAATATTTTTTTGGACATTCTTAGTTTAAAATAAAGAGTACTTTATTTACGAATTATCTATATTTGTATATAAATTTATTTACCTACTGATTATTATTTACTAATTTTTATTCATAGATAAACTATAAGTTATGATTCTTGATGGATCAAATTCATAAATAACTACCTAAAAAAAAAATTTGTCGATAATTAACTATGAATAAATTCATAGATAAAATTAATATTAATATTAATAATATAATTAATATTATCTTAATATTATTATTAATATTTTATTATTAACATTATCATTAATATTTTTTTTATATTATTAATATTATTAATATACTATTAATATTATTATTAACATTAATTATATTATTAGTGATATAATTAATTTTATTATTATTAATGGTATTAATATTATTATTAATATTATTAATACTATTATTATTAATAATATAATTAATATTATTAATCATAATAATCACAGTCATAAAATAATAATAATAATTAATAATTATTATAATTATAATAACAATTATAATCAATCTTTTAGTGAAGAAAACTAAATAACTAATCTCTGCATATATTTTTTTTTTCTTACTATATGTACTTTCAACTATCAAGACTACGTATTGTAAAAATCATATCTATCTTTAGAAAGAGAAATATATCAACTTCTTTTTAATCTTAAATTGATGATCTACTTTAAATACAATATTTTGTCATACATATCTTGAACTTTTACAAGTTATTTCAAGTATAATGGCCTGCCATATGTACACCAATTGAAAAAAATAATTATGTTGTCAATGTGTTCCTATGGTTGATTATTTTATTGTAGGATAATAAAGATGATCATGTTATTAATCAAATCTTATGATTGATGAACTTTATTGTAATAATAGTATAGTGATAAAGTAGTTCTTGGCTTGCATATTGAGTTGATGTTTTTAACCCACCAGTTCCCTTTGGTCTCTAGTGCCTAACCTGCCAAACTAGAGGTCAAATGGGATGAGTCCATTAAAATAAAATAATTAAGTTAAGTTTTAATTATTAATTATAATGAAATAATTTAGCATGAAAATATAACTATTTTAATTTATCTAATTAGAGACATTAATTAATTAAAAAGTTGGTGTGACCCATCCTTTGATGAAATCAGCTGAGATTTTCAACTTGTCTTACTATGATGGATCAGCTCAATTCATCTGTTTTTGGTAGACCAATGGTAGACCCAACTGACTATCCGTCCTTAATTAAGATAATCATTTTGCTAATAAAATCTTAAGATTGATGATATTTATTGTAGGATCCTTAAAATGATTATTTTGTTAACAAGATCTTATAGGTGGTGTTCTTTATTATAGAATCATTAATCATTTTGTCTTATGATTGATAACCTTATTAAAAATATTATTTAAAATATTTATTTTGTCATTTCAAAATTAAACTTAAATTTATATATGTTGATAAAATGATAGTTTTTTTGTTGTGATATATTTTATCAATTCAAAAGAATTTAAATAAAGAAAACTCAATCTTTGAATAAAAAAACTCAACTAAAAATGAGAAGAATGAAATAAGATACTGTTTTGAGACACATTACCGATAAATATATTAGTGATTCGTCGATTCATAATTTTTTTAACAAAACAATCTACACTAATAACTTCAAAGCCTAAAAATATTTATATTTTTTTTAACAAAATAACTCTTATTTAGTTTAAGTATCTTCATAATCGACCGAGATATATTTCAGTAAGACCAAAACGTCTATTCTTAGGTGATATAAATATATGATATGCTTCCGGCATACCTAAACAACACACATTCCATCAAATAATTAAACACAATTAGCAACATTATTATGCCTAAACATACTTGAAACTATAATTAAAGAGTACTTAGAAATATACCCATAAAAATTAGTATAAATAGGGAGATATTTCAAGGTGAAAAAGACTTTTACACGCTACTCTAAATATTCATTTTTACATATTGAAATAACACTTGCTTGGGTGTTGAACTCACTATAAAAAAAACCTAATTTATCTACCGATTTTTTTGTTAAATTTAGTATACCTACGATTTGTTTCGTAGATAAACTATAAATTATGACCGATCAAATACGTAGGTAATTCAGGAATTAAATCCATAGATAATTATTTCTAGATAAAATTCCAAGATAATATTAATATTAATAATAATAAATAATATTACTACTAATAATATTATTATTATGATTATTATTATTATTAATATCATTAATGTTATTATCAATATTATTATTATTATCATTAGTATAATTAATTTTGTTATTATTAATGGTATTAATATTCTCATTAATATAATTAATTTTATTATTTTTAATAGTATTAATAGTATTATTAATATTAATATTATTTTAATATTATTATTAGTAATATTATTAATATAATTAATATGATTATTATTATTAATCATAATAATTACAATCATAAATAATAATAATCATTATAATAATAATCAAAATAAGATTTATTAATAATATTACTTTTTTGGGTTCACGGTATGCTAGACCATATATTTCTTTTGGGTGTTACAATTAATACTATTCTTAATATTATTATTAATATTGTTATTATTAACATTATTATTAATATTAATTATTAATAATATTATAATTATGATTATTATTAATGTTATTAATAATATTATTAATATTATTAATATTGTTATTATTTTTTATGCTTTTAATACCATTAATATATTATTAATATTATTATTAACATTAATCCTGGTCTATCTTGCTAAACCCACCAAACTAAAGGTCACGTGTGAGGTGAGTCTATTAAAAAAATTAAAATAAAATAATTATAAAGATTAAATTTTTTATATTTTATTAATACTCGTAATTTAAGTTTCAATTATTAGTTATAATGATATATATATATATATATATATATATATATATAGATATATATATATATATATATATATATATATATATATATATATATATATATATATATATATATATATATAACAAATTTTGAAAGTATAAGATTTAACAAAAATATTTAAATATTACAAAGATGGTGTGACTCACCTTTTAGTAGAGTGAACCGAGATTTTCAATTTGTCTTTTTATGGTGGGTCAGCTCACCTCATCTCATTTTGATAGGCGAATGGAGATTTTCAATTTGTCTTATTATGGTGATAAACCGGCTCACCTTATCTCATTTTGGTAGGCCAAATGGACCCAACTGGCTAGCCACCCCTAATTAAGATAATCATTTTGCCAATAAAGTTTTAGGATAAACAATCTTTATTTTAGGATTTCTAAAATGATCATTTTGTTAACAAGGTATTCTAGTTGATTATCTTTATTATAGAATCATTAATCATTTTATCTTATGGTCGATGATTTTCATTGTAACAATTACAATTATGCCGTTTATAAAATCTTTCTATTCTTATAAAATTAAAAAAAAAAAAGTGTGACCTGACAATAACATTATCTATTTTCTATGTTCCCATAGACACTAGTGAAAATTCTCACATAAACAAGAGTCAAATTGACTAACATGTCATATTTAGGGCTTCCTACAAAATAACATGCACACCTAGATGTGCAAATACATGCTCTCTAAAACACCGACATTGTGTGAAGAGCTAGTGAAGAATTGAAAATATGCAAGGTGAAGGGATAAAATGAGAGAGTGCAATGTATTCATGAGAAAGTAGGAGAAATATTTCATTCATGATCACTTTAACATCTTATAAATATCATTTTCATGTCTCCAAGTTCCTTTTGTGGTAGTTGTTAAAATAAATTGGAATAACACAATAATTAGTTTGAAACTTTAGAAACTAATAATGAGAAGAAAATGATTGAATAAAGTTGTTAAAAATGGAGATTAAATACATATGAAACATTTATTAAGAGTATTTAGTAGTAGTATTTAGGAGACTCTTTATATTTTGTAAATGTTAGAGAACATTGTTACAGAAACACCAATTCAGTTCTTAAATTATTTTCTTTTTGTTCTATGTTTTATAAAATATTACCAAGATATATGAATTTATGAGCAGATTTCATTAGATAGTCTAATGTATAAACAAGGAGATCATACATTAGCAAATAATCGATAAGTTTTGGCATCAAGAACTATCTGTCTAACTGCTGCAACTGCTGCTATTGCTCCCAATGCAGAAAAAGTCACAGCAATAGTTACATTCAACCAAAAACTAAAGCTTCCCTTAGATGGCTTAAATGTGAAATTGTAGAAAATCATTGGCAAGATGAAATCAAGAGGGATAAAGCCAAAAGCTCCAATAAGAGAGTTTATGTCTCCAAAAAATGGAAGCATGGCTGCTATAATGGTTGAAATAATAATAGCTAGTGATCTTGAAATTACTCTCGGGACTACATTGCGTTTGGAAAACTCAGGACTTTTTGGATCTCCAAATGTTTGCTCCAGCACTTCATTTGTTGGTTGCAAATAAACCTGAATTAAAATTCAATGCTTATTTTGCTTAAAATGAAAGATACCAAGGCTAGTTAGATGAGAATGCATGCAAATTCTAATGTGTAGCACTCAAAATTTACATCTATTTCTCTCTAAATACCCCTTTTGATTTGTTTTCATAAAAAGCAAATGATAGTGTTAAAAGTACTATTATTTGTTTCTTACATGAAGAATCATAAATAAGATTGAATGTGTAATGTTATACTTTGAACACCAGTTATAATTTAATACAGGATAAATATGCATGCTTTAATAGATCAAATTTTTAAAAGTGGCATAACTTATCTCTTAGAAACTCTCTCTCATGTGAGAGTCTTTCTGTCTTTCTTCCATATTTAGTATACCAGTCTTTCTTTCATATTTATTATACCATGGTTTACACACGGGAAAAAATTAGGAATGAAACAAAAATCTGACCCACACAAGAAAATGATACCATCTTCAATTTTACTCAATATGAGACTTATTCTCAGCACTTGGATACCTAACCCAAAGTATCCACATACAAATTAGGTGACGATGATCGGTGAATTAATATATGACTTACCACACCAACTGCTGATAATTGTGCTATAGTGAAAATGTTGGTCATGTAGATGAACCATGTGGGCACCAGAGGGTTCCCATTGTCCACAAAATTGCTTAATATGAGTCCTTCAGATTTGTTGCCAAATGCCCAATAACCAGATACAGATACGCTAAAGAAAGTGACTATGAGAACAAAATAGCAAATACATAGTCCCTTTAACATCTTCCCTTTTACTGGTGGTGCTATTGTAGCCTACAACCACAGAAGAAATGCAATTAAGCACAATGGGGTTGGTTTAATTACAATGATTAGTTATTATGATGGACCTGAATTTCTGGAATGATTCCATTTCCATAGGTTGTGGCAATGATGGCAATTGCATTGAAGACTCCAAATAAGCGATTCTCAGTGTCACCTTTCAAAGAGTAGTCCTTTTCTGGTCCTTTGGTTGACTCTCCTGTAACAGTATTGTAAATTCCAAACCAAAAGGTTCAATTCAATTGCCAAAGCATAAAGTGCACATTGCTAAGTTACCAAGAGAAGAAAACTAGTTTGAGAAATTACCAATGTAAATGGAACCAACCGTAGCACAAGCACTATAGGCTAAGCAGAGAATCAATGACACTAGATTAATGTATCTTAGTGAGTGGAAAGATGGGATCTGAGCCAAAATTAGCATGAAGCATCCAAATATGATTACAAACTCGTAAAGCTTCATGGTCCCGTTTGGATTTGACAGCAAGTAAATTGCCTGCATTTCATCAATTTCATTTTTATATAGTCATAATCTAGAATATGGAGTCATCTTTGATTAAAGAACCAATTATTTGAAATTAGTGAAGAATGCATGCACATAGTTTATAATATAAAAGATATAGTTTATGACAGATAAATGAGTGGGATGAAGAAGAGTTGACGATAACCTTCATGCTTTGTCCTCCTAAAAGAATGCAAGCCACTACACAACCAAAACAAACTGCAAACTGAATTGGGCCAACAAAATAACGACCCCATCTTGGACCTGTCAAGGTTAGATTTACATTAGTAAACGAAAGAGAGGGCTTCTTCATGCACCTCCATGCTTTTCTTCTCTTCGTACACTTCCATAATTCGAAAAATATAAAAAAAAATTAAAATTTATATTTCAGATTACACAGTTTAAAATATAATTTTTTATATTCAAAATTTATAATCCGAAATACATTTTAAATTATATAATTCATGATATAATTTTTCTTTTAGACGGTATTATTGTGTAATCCAAAATATAAAATTATTTTTATATCGTAGATTACACTATCCAAAATACAAGAAAATAAAGAAGGATACAAATGAGTTGTTCAATAAAAAATTGTTTCCTTCAGTAAGTTCATATATATATATATATATATATATATATATATATATATATATATATATATATATATATATATTTCTCTTTTTT
>Ga0209700_106695_pt1 | contig 17458 bp, 12 predicted proteins | sample SiratroredBW_FD_187528 | JGI IMG/M metagenome (GOLD analysis project Ga0209700, IMG submission 187528) | Root nodule microbial communities of legume samples collected from California, USA - Siratro red BW (SPAdes) (version 2) | ecosystem: Host-associated > Plants > Roots > Nodule | place: USA...
CTTCTAAAACAATCATGAGCACAAATAAATATATATATATATATATATATATATATATATATATATATATATATATATATATATATATATATATATATATATATATAGTAATCTTAAATAACCTACAGTAGCTTTAATACAATATATAAAACTAACTTAATCAATTAAGTAAAAAAAATACTGTAATTGTAATCAATTATCAAACTACGGTAATCGATTATAGTTATAAAATAGAGCCATACAGGTAAGGCATTAAACTTGGAATTTTCGTACACAACACTGTGCTTCCGGTGTTAGGTATCCAAGTGTGAGTCTAAGTCTCACATTGAGTATAAATGAAAAAGTTGAGCAACATATAAGAAAGAAGACCCACAACTCAATGCCTTAAGGTTTTGGGTTGAAGGTGGTGTCATTCCCTTATGTGGTTTGGCTCATTTCTCATTCTCATTTGTCTCCCCAAGGTTTCCCCCCTTGGATTCTCCTAGCAAGTGGTTACAAAGCCGTTGGTTTACGGCTTGGGCGAGTACAATTTGATCCTGTATCGAAAGTCTTCCTGACGAAGGTTTCGAGGAACCGTGGGTCGTTTGTGAATGAGGTATTCGTGTTTGAAAATGCTTCCGCACGAGGGGGAGTGTGTACCAATGTGGAAGAGACTCTCACTTGAGGGGGAGATTTGTAGGTATCCAAGTGTGAGTCTAAGTCCCACATTGAGTAGAAATGAAAAAGTTGAGCAACATATAAGAAAGAAGACCCACAAACCCAATGCCTTAAGATTTTGGGTTGAAGGTGGTGTCATTCCCTTATGTGGTTTGGCTCATTTCCCATTCTTATTTGTCTCCCTAAGGTTTTCCCCCTCGGATTCTCCCAACATCCGGCACCACTACCACGCTTCCAACACCACCACCACCACGCTTCTGACACCACCACCACGCTTCCGACACCACCACTAATACACCATGAACAACCCTTCCTTCCTGCACCAGCACTAGCACCAGCACCACGAATAACGCTTCCTACACCAACACCACTAGCACCACGAACAACACTTCCTGTACCAACACCACGAAGGCTTCCTGCACCAGCACCCACCGGTTCCACCAGCAACGACGCTTCCTACACCAACACCCACTTTTGACGATGAACAAGACCACTTACAATTTGACACTCCACTGGATGCAGAGCACAATTTATAACTAAAGATTCAAATTCATTTCAAACCGTCAACACTGGCATGAGTGCTTTTCGTGGGAATCTTTGTGAAGCTATGGGAATCTCTGCAACGTAGCTTCTAAGAGGTGCTTCAAACTCTCTCACGTTCTCAATTTTTTACATGCGAAAGCATAGTGAAAAGATAATAAAACAAATGCATGAGTGAGTGAATGACGCTAGGTAGTGAAAGGGACAACAATGTAAATTTACAAAAATGACGTGGTTTTCCCTTCAAATCTCTTCCTTTCGCAGAGACGCTCTTCGCCCTTCCCCCTCATTTCTTCGCTTGCATTTCCTTTCAAATTAGTAGAAACAAACTCATACACATCCCATAAATCCGTCTCTTACTACAGTCGAACTACAGATGCAAACACACTGTAAAAGAAAAAGAAAGAAGGAACCATTAAAATGGTGAGTTTTACTGAGTTATAATATTCTTCATCAATCTATATTGCTTAACTTCATAAATGTTGAACTAAAAATTTCTCACCACTTCAAAATTCATCTTTCTCTGTCTCAAAAAAATTCCGTCCCTTAGATAAGTGTGGTTGTTACACACAGGATAACTTAAAGAAAAGGGTAAAAGATACACCAAATGTTAGCTTGCTGGCTTGCTATAAATTGATATTTTTAATACTTAACCAGCTTCGGCATGTTCTAAAATAAAAAATAAAATAAATACTAATTTTTTTATTATTTAAAGAAAGTAAATATGGTACAGTATTCTAATAATTTAATGATTTAGAAAATATTTGTATAGTTAAGTGTATATATATATATATATATATATATATATATATATATATGTTATATAAAAAAAAATAAAAAAAATAACAAAATACAAAGATATTAATTTACGATTATTCATTTAGTTAAAAGAAAGTAAATTAATGAAAAAATTAGTTTGTTGTTTACACATGTTGAAATTTTACTGGATAGGTCAAACTACTAATAATAAAATAATTTTTAATATGTTATAAACAGTAAATTAGTACGGAATTATAAAAAAATAAAATTTAAATTAAGAGACAACAGTATATTACATTACAAAATTATAAAAGCATCTTTTAACATATTTTATAAATTAAAAAATTATATTTAGAATATTGTAATTACTTAACATTTTATACTTTGAACTTTAATTGTGATCATTTTAATGTAGTTTTAAATAAAGTATTCTTTAAATTTATATTTAATTTTTATTTCTATTCTAATTTAACTTTGTTATTTTTATTAATTTTGAAGGTATTTATTAGGGAATCAAATTTAAAAATAAAATTAGCTGTTTTGAACATCAATCATGTGAAGACTTAAGTGAGTTATTAATGAATTGATTAAGTCAAATATAAGAAGATTGAGTCAAACTTAAGAAGAAAAAAAGAAAAGAACGATCGATTAAAATAGTATTTAAGAGTTTATTTGTAGGTGTTTTAAGCACCTTTATCGAGAGATAATCTTTAACAATATCTATAATATCTACAAATAAAACAAATATGGGTCTCCCTCACACTTTAAAAAAAATTAAAATAAAAAATGTTCAAATTTAATTAGAGAAAGAAAGTGGACACGTGTCTTTAGCTGGATATAAAATCGTGGGACCATCTTTGTGACATTTGGATCTTACATTTCAAACTTCCTTGTCAATCTCGCTTCTTTTGGGACTATCTCATTCTCTTCTTCTTATATTTCAAATCCTAATCACACATCTCTCTCTACATAATCTCACTTCTCTCTCATTCTCCTCTTATGGTCTTGAAACACCATAATCTCGCATCAATCTCTACCATACACCGTCTCTCATTTCTTCCTCAACCTCGCTTCTTTCTCAGGTCTTTCTCATTTTCTTCCTCTCATATTTCAAACCCTAATCTCGCCTCTCTCCTCTACACAAGTCTCTGGTCTCTCACATTTAAGGCATTACAGGAAGACCGAAGATATATGCGACTGCAACGAGGTAAGATTTGAGGTTTCAAACTTTAATAGTATATATTTTTTGCAAAATATTTAGCTTAATCATATTAACAGATATTATTGTCCTTCTACAGTGTTAAAGGTGTGATCTTAGAGATGTTCTTTGCTTGGAACAATCACCAAAAGTGGCAACATCTGAGGTTTAAAAATTTAATCGTATATATGTTTTGCAAAGTATTTAACTTAATCTTATCAACATACATTATTGCCAAAGGTGTATTCTTGGATGATTACGGATGCTCTTTGCTTGGAACACTCACCATAAGCGGCAACATCTAAGGTTCAAGAATTTAACCCCGTGTATTTTGTGCAAAATATTTAAATTAATCATATTGACCGAGACTATTATTAACCTATTATGGTGTTAAAGGTGTCTTCTTGAAGATGTTGTTAATGGTGTCTTCTTGGACGATCATAGATGGTGTTTGATTGAAACACAAATCAAAAGAGGTAAGTTTTGTACTTCCAAGAACAAATTTAGATATTTTGGGTTTAGGGTTGTGATTTCAAGATTTCAAATTACAAAATTTAAAGAAACATTTTTTTTCGCACATGTTGTAACTCACGTCTTGTCATGCTTCTTCTTCATTCATCCCATATCTTTCTCTTTTGGTTATAGAAAACAAAGTGAATGGGTTTATAAAAGAGTTACCTTATTTTTTACTATTTCATCATTATGGATATTCTACACTACATGTATTTTAGCCTTTCTCATTGAACAAGGTGTAAGGTTAGGTTCATTCATTGAGTATACTTTTATAAATAACTATTTGATGGGAGCAACCTTTTTCTCTTTTCTCAATCCATATTTATACTTCTAATACCATATATGTATTCATAGTGCAATTTAAATTATATGCTAAAGCAAAAGGTCTCTTAATAGCAACAACATAGAATGCATGATTAAAAAAAACCTGTTTGTCAATGAGGCTTCATTTTTCAAATATAATAGATGTTTATCCAAAAAGTAAAGCCAACATCTTTATATGTTTAATTTGAGGATTTTCCTCATGTGCAGGATTGCTATTTTATCTATTTCTTTTGTTGAAGAATTCTTCACTCAAACAAAAATCCATTGGAAGCTTACGTAGTTCACATTTCATGGTAACATGAAATAGGAACAAATCAATCAAAATGAATTATACAATTATACAAAAATATCTTCAATCATCTATAGTTTTACTACCTCTTCCATTCATTATTTGGCTTTTACGGTTACAACACAAAAAAATAAGAAAGTCATTGTATATCCTCTATTATTGTATTTTTATAGTGTTTTATATGTTGGAACAATCACTACAAAAAACACTATCTTTAGCGTGGGCCAAAAACCCACACAACTATATAAAAACTCACGTTATTGAGTGGGATAAGCGATGGCTATGCAACGGACCCTAAAACCTTGAAAGCAAATTGAAATTAACGTGAGCTGCGAACTGGACGCAAAAAGCGACAATAAGGCGGTTGCTAATCTGTCGCAACTTGAGTGGGCCTAACCCACACTAATTATGTAGCCTATTGCGTGGGTCAAACCCATGTAAACTACTTAACGTGAGCTAAGCCATCACAAAACATAAGGTAGTTGACATGGTTTGGCTGTCACTAATTTGATGCAAAGATATTAGCACAGGCCAGGCCGTTGCAAACCAGGAAGGTATTTGCGACTGCTTGGCCGTCGCTAATACACTTGCGTGGGTCAAGCCCATGCAACAGAAAGCAAATCTAGTGTGGGTTGGGCCAACGAAAAGGCCAAACCCACGCAATTTAAAAAAAAAAAAAACGTTGTGAGAGTGGGTTAAATCAATGCTTTAATTTTGACTTCAAAAACCCTCGCTTCGACCGACGCTTTTTGTGTGCGTCGTTTGGCCCACGCAAAAAATTTGACGCTATTCGAGCATTTTTTTTAGTGAATAATTTTTTCTTTTTAAATGTCTTTTCTACTCTTACATTGCATGTTCTTTCCTCCATTTTGGCCATCCTAGTTAATAAAGTTTGTCCAAGGTCAACTTGTTTCAAGGTATATTTATAGATATTGTTTTATTTTGTTATTTTTTTTCTTTCATTTCATTTATTGTATAATGTTTTATCAACTCTTACTACATTTTTTTAGTGTTTTATACGTTAAAACAATAATTTTTCTTTTGAAATATCTTTTCTACTCATCCATTGTATGTTCTTTTCCTCAATTTTGGTCATCCATTAACGAAGTTTGTTCAAGGTCATGTTTTTTTCATGGTATATTTTATATTCTTACATGTTTTATTTGTTATTATTTTCTTCAATTTCACTTTTTGTATAGTTTTTTTATCCACTATTACCACATTCTTTTAGTGTTTTATATGTTGGAACAACAATTTTTTTATATGTTTTTTCAGCTCTTTCATTGCATGTTCTTCTCCATTTTGGACTTTTTTCCAAAAATTGAAGTCCTCTCTCTATATATATATATAACTTAGATGAACTATAAATCCAACAAATAACATATAGACATTCCTCGAAAAAAGTTATTTTTGCATATCAAAAATAACTTTTTTCAAGGAATGTCTATATGTTATTTGTTGGATTTATAGTTCATTTGAGTTATAATATCTTGAATCTTACTTGCTTGCTTTCTTCAATTTCATTGCTTTTGTATACTGTGTTATTTATTTGGAACAATATTTTTTTTCCAAAATAGAACATTTATCTGTCGTTTTTATTGCATAATAGTTTCTTTGTTGGAACAATAGTGATTCTTTTGCATAGTATTTTCATTGCATGTTATTTTCCTCCATTTAGGCAACCTGAGTTGAAGCAATATGTCTAGATTGCAAATGTAAAGTCAAATTCACTCCTAAACAAAGTTAGCCCAAAAAAGGAGAGCTTCTCAAAATGAAGACAACAGTGAAAATGGCTCCAGCGAATGCAGTGATGCTAAGGTCCTCGACATGCTGACCAAAAGATTCAACAAATTTTTAAAAAAGAGAGGACAAGAAAAGAACCAACAAGCTAAAAGGTACAGTGGAAAAATTGATTATGGTTTCACTAATTTCACTTGTTTTAGCTGTGGAAAGCAAGGACATATCAAGGTTAAATGTCCAAATCTAGTGAACAAGGAGACAGACCAGGAGAAAAAAAAACATCAAGAATGGAAAGGCAAAACAACCCTACATTGTTTAGGAAGACAATGGCGGATCTTCCAACTGTTCTTCAAAGGAGGATGAAGAAACAAACATGTGCTTGATGGCTAAACATCAATCTGAGGCCAACAGTGTAAACTCCAACATCTCTATGAATAATGAGAATTACAATACATTGCTTCAAACATTTAAAGAAATTCATGAAGAAGTAAAAATATTGGCTTTATCAAACAATCAATTAAAAGGTTTAAACAATTGGATGGAAAACAAAATCAACTCACCGGAAGAAGAATTGCTAACTGTTAAAATTGATTTTGATGACATAGAAATGATTTATAAACTACTTCTTACAATGAGGATGAATTGTGTAAGTCGGCTAACTGTAAGAACTCTGAAGTTTTGCAAGAGAAAGTGAAATACAGTTTTAAGACTACTTCTAAAATTTCCTTGGGAACTGCAAACTTAAATGTCATTTTAGGTTCTCAAAATTGTGTTTTTAATAAAGCTAACATTGGTTATCAATTTGGTTCTCATAGAAAGCAAAAAAAGTTTAACAACTTTTTTAAATATAGTAAAAGGTAAACTTCACCTTTTGTAACTTGCTTCTATTAATGAGAAAAGACCATTCTATTTGGAACTGTAATATTAGAAAGTTTGATGTTTCAAATGAACTAGTTAAGTGGGTGCCTATGGATACTATTAACAGTGTTGGACCCAAATTTAATAGTGGGCTGAAAAGAAAGAGATGGAGTCGCCACCATAGTTTATTATGAAAAATTATGGAAAACCAAGAAAAGAATAAGGAAAGATCTGCGAACTACAGATGAGCTCGAGAGTCGGTTACACGTCGAGAAGGTATAAGCACACCATAGCACCTGTCCTAAGACAATACCTTTAATCAAATGAGCAAAATCAAATGTGTTTTATAAAATATTTATTTTTCCCAAAAATATAAGTAAAATGCAATTACGAACAAAATAATAATTTTTAAATTAAAGGACCTGACAAGAATTGACCTTGCTCCTACATATTTCTATTCGTGATAGAAAATCATGGCTCATGTAGTTCTAGAAGAAAATTGAGTTATCTTGAGAATTTGATATTTGGAAATTTTTATATTTTTGGAATTTTTTGAATATGAAATTTCATTTTTGATATCGCTTAAAGCGTACAGTCCTTTGATGATCTAAACGAAATATTTTTCGATTTAAATTTCGCATGATGCTTGCGGTCATTTGGGATATTTAATCGAAATTATTTAAAAAAAGAATTTCGTATGACGTGACGGTCATTTGAAGATTTAATTGAAAATTCTATTATTGTAAATAAAAATTAAATATATGATTATTACTAAAACTTTTTTCTTTTAATTGTTAGACAGAAAACATGGAGGAGTCCAATCATGAAGATTAGGGGTGCAAACAACCACCAAGAGGCCCAACCTCAAGCCCAAAACTCTATTTCTAACGTGAGGATGCTATATAACAAACTAAGTGGTGCAAAAAGCCTCTGGGTCAGAAAAACAAGCTAAGCACAACTTCTCAACCCTAGTTCTCTCCCCTTTTCCATTTACAATGCCGATTGATTCTTTTTGCACCTCCATAAATTTAACGTCATTTTAACCTTGAGAAAAAGATGAAAATAATCTTCATTGATTGTAACTACAATTTATTTATTTTTCTCTCGCGGATTACACAAATCACAATATAATTAAAAAATAAATACATTTCAGATTGTACAATCCGCGCGGTTGATCAAACACAATTTCCCTCTTTTGCCGCCGTCATCCTTCTCTTCTCCATCATCACTTTCAACAAGAACAATGGCCAAAAACGTAGCTCCACCCTTCCTTCTCCTTTTTGAAGACTTCTTACTCCTCAATGGCGGCGAGGAGCACCACTCCAAGGAGGGTGATGATGGCGACTTGGAGCATCGTCGGAAGCAGAGGTTGACCGAGAGCATGGGGCTGCTCACATGGCGGTGTTGCTGCGCCATGGCGACGTTCATGGTGGCTCAAGGAGGTTGTGATCTTTGGAATGAAGTTGTGGGTCATGGTGGAGAGAGGAGAAATGACTACCTGAGGATGGCGATTAGGAGCATCAATCTGCGAGAATGCTACTCACATAAGCCACAGCGGAGGGTGCAGTTTGTCGATTTCTCTGTTAGTGTGGAGGTGAAGATGAGTGGCAGTGCTTGACCTTAAGAGATGAGAGAGGAATGGAGGGCATTGATCAGGGGGGATGAATGGAAGTACGTGAGATAGGTACCGTCGCGACAGTCAAGGCCGGCGACAGTCACGAATTCCGGTGGCGAGGTGCGGTGGTGTATGAGGTCAGCAAAAAACCTCAAGTGGCGAGTGGCGGGAACAACCTTAAGAGCGGCGGTGCGCGACTCATGGCTAGGTGCTAGAAGAAGATTTGGTTGCCCTAAATTAAATTAGGTTGGGGCGAAGAAGTGTGGGTTGGTGCGGTGATTAGTGGCGAGTGTTGGTGGCCATCATGGACTGTGATGGCGATAAAGGTGGCTGCGACAATCAAGGCCGGCGGCGGGGAACGATATGGAAACATAGAGTTGATGTAAGTGAAAAATTTGGGATTTCGAAGATTTTGCAAATTGGTTTTTGAATGTTTTTGGGTTTCTATACGAATTGAGAGTTTACCCGCAAACTTGACATGGCCCTCATCGTAACAATATACATAACATTTTGAATGAGTTTCGAAGATTGAGAAATGGATTATGAATTTTTTTGGGTTTGATTCTATAAGAGAGGAGAATGTGCAAGAAAAAGGTTTCAAATTGAAGACAGTGACTGGGGTCAGCAATCTTAGATAAGACCTAATCCTATAAATCACTCAATTTCATTTATTACGCAAAATAATTTTAACATTTCGTATATCATAGGTTCAAATAGTACAGAACAATCATGAAGCAAGTACAAGCCTACAGAAGCGAACATTATCAGTGTATACTCATATCGAGGTATTAAGACTCATACCCAGATGAAGATCCTATTTCCAATTTGCTTCTCTCGTATAACAACTTCTTCAATCTTTCTTTTCTAGAATGTATAATCTTCTTCAATCTATCTTTTCTGGAATGTATAATCTTCTTGAATCTTTCTCCTCTGGAATGTATAATTTTCTTGAATCTTTCTCCTTTGGAATGTATAATTGAGACAATTCCTTCTTGATTCAAAGATGTATCTGTAATTGTATGAAATGTATCTATCTCTGCTGAGTCCAGTATGTATGAAAACTGAGAATTTGTGTGATGTAGGAAAATGAACTTGTATCTCTCCAGTAAACGCGTAACCCCGTAATTCTTGATTTTTCTCTTTTTATACAATTGCCAATGATTCGGTACCCTCATCAACAAAAACTCTTTTCTGTTTTATTTTAAACTGAATAAAATCCTCCGTCCTTCACTTGAGGTGAGTAGCCTTTTTCTCCCTCTTTGTGCCTCCGTGGTCGGTCCCATTTATACGTCTGAAGGAAGAAAAAGGGGTCCCGTGAATGTTCATGACGTGAGCCCCAAAAGTAAGATATCAAAAATATCAAAAAGGTATCTCCTTTCCCACTTTTTCTCTTTGATATATATGTATATTTTATTACTTTTTAATCTTAATGGGTCACATTCAAATTTTTCTAAACTAAATACTTAAAAACACAATCATATATTTATATATATAAAAAAACATTTTTTATCATTATTTAAAAATTAATTTTATAACACTTTTTTACTTCTTTTATTTTTTAGATTTTGTAAAAACTTTATTTTTTTTAATTAAATGGTTATTTTTTTCAAACAAAAAAAATTATTATTTCACCGGAACGAAATTGGGTATTGACATGACAATCAAGAAGCAACTATGGAATTTGGATAGTGGCTACTCAAATCACATGACTATAGATGCTTCAAAGCTTGTTAACATAACCTAGAAACATGGTGGATGTGTTACTTATGGAGACAATAACCGAGGTAAAATCCTAGACAGTGAAGACACTGGCGAGAAGGACTCATTGATCATCAAAGATGTATTACTTGTGGAGAGGTTGAAACACAACCTACTTAGTATCAGCTAGGTGTATGATAAAGGTTTCAAAGTCACCTTTGAACCTAATCTATGTCTCATATTTGATTCAACCTCAAGGAAAATTGTATTGGTTGGTAAAAGGATGAATAATGTCTCTATGTTAAGCATTTCTTGCATCAATTCTAATTTAAATTGTTTGTTGTCCAAAAATAAAGAATCTTGGTTTTGGCATAGACGCATGACACACATCCATATGCATCACTTGAATAAATTTGTATTTAAAACCTAGTTGTTGGACTGATTAGTCTCAAGTTTGAGAATGATTGAGTCTTTAAAGCTTTCCAAAAGGAGAAACAAATCAAACATTCATTTAAAAATAATTTTTTTTCCACTTGAAGGCCCCTTGAGCTGCTTCATATGGACTTGTTTGCACCTTCTAGAACCACGAGTCTAAGAGGCAACTACTATGGCTTAGTCATTGTAGATGACTTTTTTAGATATACATGGACACTTTTCATAGTATTCAACGATGATGCTTTCAATGTCTTTAAGAAACTTGCCAAGGTTTTACAAAACGAGAAAAGCAGTTACATTGCTGCTATTAAAACTAATCATGGGTGTGAGTTCCAAGATGAAAAGATTTGAGAAATTTTGTGAAAAAATTGGGATAAAGAACCCTTTTTTAGCTCCTAGAACTCCATAACAAAATGGAGTAGTTGAGAGGAAAAATAGATCTTTGAAAGAATTGGAAAGAACTTTACTTAATGAAACTAATCTTCCTAAATATTTTTAGGCTGATACAGTCAAAACTACATGTTATTTTTTAAATAGAGTTTTGATAAGGCCACTTTTAAAGAAAATCCCTTATGATTTTTCAAAAGAAGAAAACCAAACATCTGTCATTTCAAGGTTTTTAGCTACAAATGCTTTATAGTAAACAATGGAAAAGAAAATCTAGGCAAGTTTGATGTTAAGGCATATGAAGTTATCTTCTTAGGTTACTCATCTCATAGTCATGCATATGGGGAGTATAAAAGAGAACTATGTTGACTGAGGAATCTGTCCATATTGTTTTTTATGAGACTAACCAAGAACTGGAGGAGACTTTAAGACAGGTGCAAGTGATGATGATATCGTTGAATTCCAAAGGCAAAGGCCTGATGCAAATTAGTGCAGTGAAGACAGAAGTGTTGCAGAGTTGTAGGAAGGTAAAGTTGCTGAAGCACCTACTAGAAATATTGACTTGCCTAGGGAATAGAGTGTGCCAATGAACCTATCACTAGATAACATCATAAGATAGATTGACAAGAGAGTATCAACTAGAAAATCCTTGAACTTGTTTTGTGAGCATATGGCATTTGTTTCATAGCTTGAACCCAAAAATGTTTTTGATGTTTTAAGTGATGCTAATTGGATTAACGCTATGCAAGATGAATTGAACTAGTTTACTAGGAATGATGTGTGGATTTTAGTCCCTAGAACAAATGAAATAAATGCCATTGGTACTAAATGGGTGTTCAAAATAAAATGGATGAACAAGGTATCATTGTTAGGAATAAAGCTAGGCTAGTAGCAAAACGGTGTATAACCAGGAAGAAGGAATTGATATATGAAACATATGCTTTTGTTGTTAGACTAGAAGTTGTTACTTGCATATGTCTGCTTGTATGGATTTAAATTGTTCCAAGTGGATGTGAAAACTGCATTCTTGAATGGATTTATAAATGAGGAAGTACATGTAACACAACCCCCAGGCTTTGACGATCATAAGTTTCTCGGACATGTGTACAAGCTCAAGAAAGCTTTGTATAGACTAAAGCATGTTCCAAGACAATGGTATGAGAGGATAAGTAATTTTCTACTATCAAAGAACTATGAAAGAGGAAAAGTAGACAAAACTCTCTTAGTTAGAAGGGCTAATAATGATATTATACTTGTTCAAGTGTATGTTGATGATATTCACCCATTTCAACTAGCTTCTTTTTGGATGCTGATGAAAAGGAAGTGATTGTTGAACAAACTAAATAAAGAGGGTTAATTGGATCTCTTCTCCACTTAACAGCCAACATACTAGACATAATTTTCAATGTGTGTCTATGTGTAAGATCAATCCAACCCAAAGGAATCACATTAAATGTAGCCAATAAAATCTTGAAATACTTGAAGGGAATTGTCAATGTTGGACTGTGGTATCCAAGTGAGGTTTCACTAAATTTAGTTGGTTATTCTGATTTTGACTTTGTAGGCTGCAAATTAGATATGAAGAGTACAAGTGGAACCTGTTATTTGCTTGGATCAAGTCTAATTTCATGGCACATCAAGAAGTAATCATGTGTAGCACTGTCTACTACAGAGGCAGAATACATTGTTGATAGATGTTGTTGTGCACAAGTTCCTTGGTTGAAACAATAGCTAAGTGATTATGGTCTAAAGCTTTATGTTTGATAATACTAGTGAAATTAATCTAACTAAAAGTCTAGTGCAACATTCCAAAACTAAACATATTGAAACTAAACATCGCTTTTTCAAAGATCATGCAAGCAATGGTGACTGTGAAATTTAATTTGTTGAAACGAAAAACAATTGACAGATTTATTCACTAAATCACTGGCTAAAGATAGATTTAAATCTGAGGATTGAATTAGGAATTATTGATTTGATAAATATCTCTTAACCATTGAATAAATTAAATTCAAGTGTGATTACATTCTATGCTCAAAATAAATTAATTGATTTCAGATTTCAATTAGCTATTAGTGTCATTGTCACATCAATTTAATCTGGTCAATCGGGTGTTTTAATACAAGATTATTTGTGTAATCTAACAATTAATGTGCAACTGAGGTTAAGGCATAAAATTGTATTTGATTATGTCATTAAGTAGGCATAGGATTATATTGATTGAAAGTTTGGAGGCATGAAAATTACCTGAGCAGCATCATGTACACTAAACACGCCTCGTCTCAATAATCAATTGGACGTAAAAAAGAACAATGAAAAGCATACCACACAAGTTGAAAATTTAAGTTCTGACATTTCCCAATTTATTGAATTGGTATAACTCCCCATCTAAATTTTACCGAATTTTGCTTTCTATTAACTGCATAATAAATGGATGAATCTGTATGAATTCTCCGTACCTATATGAACTTGCTCTGCATACATTCTATCATACATCTCTTAAAAAAACCACCCAGGGCTAAAAACATTGTGTCTTGGCCAAAAGTTACACACACTAGTCATGTCAATCTCTACAACACCAAAGAAAAGGTTTAGATCATCTAGAGGCACTAGAATACGTGAAGTTGAGGATGATATTGCAGAAAATGGCCATCTAGAAAGGTGGTTCGCTGACAACCAAGATCGGATAGGTGTGTGTACCTACATGAGTTTAGCTAAAACATCATAAACAATCCAAAGTTTCTAATGTTCGAGTGGTTGGAGTAAGAAAATTTGAACGATGTGAGAAGAATATTCATTAGTAGAAAAATGAGATTTTACAACAGAATAGGACATCGGTCAAAAGGGAATCGTTATAAAAAAAAATAAGGTAACAATTTTGTAAATAAATAAAAATATATTACATCGATTACCCTTTAAACCGATGTAATAAACCTATTTTACATCGATTGTGAGGTTCATCCTTCAAGCAGAGTAATATTCACTTCCAAGTTTTATAATAACCTCTAAAGAAAACAAGAAAATACAACATATAGAGCAAGATTTTGGCTACTATAACCATTTTGAATATTACACTTGAAATCTATTGGAGTTATCTAGGATGAAGAAGTTTCCAACTCTTAAGGCTTCATAATATGGACATTGAATCCACCCATCAAGCATGGAGACTTTCCAACCAACTCTAAACTACAACCTAGGAGTAGCTTTCAATTGGTTCGTGTTGTATTTGGATGGTTTTACACTAGTGAAATTCTTTAGTTTTGTAGTTTTCTTGCATTATAGTAAGGTGTGGAGATTATATAACAAATTCAGAATTCTATAGTTTTGGTGTTGTTTACATTTAAATCATTACATTCTTAATTTTATCTTTATTTAGTGTATTAGTATTGAAATATCCCTTACGTATTTCTATTTAATATATTTTTTATTGTTAATAAAAAAAGAATACAAGAACCTTTCAAAAATTTCTATCAGGACATGTAAAACTCTATCACAAAAAACACATTTGACAATCCTAGTCAAATCAAATACACCAAAAAGATATAAAAATAAATAAAATCCTTTAGATAAGTTGCACCACAAGATGAAAATGAAACATATAAAAAGGTGATCCACGATGTGATTTATTCCATCTATTATCATAAAATCATTGATTTAATCTATTATCATAAAGTCATTGATTTAGTAAACTAACTTCAAAAAGTGTTTTTTCTAGCTTGTAAAGCTTATTTCATTGTTTATAAATGAATTATAATTTTTTTCAAATTAATTGTCCAAAGATAAATGGAGATAAATCTTACATAAATTTGTTAATTTTAATAGATTAAAACCAATTGACTTAATTATTTAAGTACATGTTCGATTTTAATTTTACTATTAATAAAATACTAATAAAATATTAATAAAATAATGTAATTATTATTTTCAACTTTTCATTCTGAACATACTGGTCAACTTACTTTTGATCGACTTTAGTCGTTCCACCTTTGTTTATTTAAAAGAAAATTTGAAGTTATAGTTTTATTCACAACTTTGGAATTTTTTTTATAAATTATACATAAGTGGTGAATATATAAAAGATTATTCGTCTTAAATTTCATTCATTTGTGCTTTGTATTTATTACACATGAGCTCATCAGCCCTCACGCAACAAAAGAGGGGTGTTTCCTTTCTATATGTATTCTACAAATTTCATCAGTACTCCTCACGAGCTTTTTACAATATATTTTAGAAAATTCATTAGAAAAATAGAAGAGTGTACAGGTAACTTGTGAGTTCAATTAAGTAAGTGTGAAAGAATCATAAGTTAGAGGAGCCACTGTCTCCCAAAAACAGGACGAGACAAAAGCATGATTGAGGAGTGCGGTAGGTTTGGAGTTTGATGGAGAAGACAATTGAAGCCTTAATTTTTATTTTTTTTTAAATATCATTCTAAAATCGTGAATGAAGCAATAATTTGTTTTCGTTTAAAAAAAATTAAAAATTTGCATCGATTCACTAAATTTGTGTTTTTTAATAAAAAAAAAATAGTTGTAAAGTCGTGGATGAGATTATGACTTTTCTAATTTCTTTCCAAAACAGGACTCATGCATCATTTATAAATAATTTAAAATCAATATATTTCTGTAATTTTTTTTATTAAACCCGTGATTAGTAAAAAATTGTACATGTGTAAAATATAATGCCACTTGTTCCAAATTTTGCATCAAGACAAGGATGATCATGATCTTCAAAGCCTGCTTATTTATCTTCTTAATATATCCCATAATTCCGGAACAACTAGAACATAGAAATGAAGAAGAAACCAGAAAGAAATGAAGAAGAAACCAGAATGTAGACTAAGGCATTAAAATTTAGTTGGTATTTATGATAACAGGAATCGCTCGCAGGGGTTGATCCAAGTCCATATCTTTAGCCTCCATCTGGTTTTCAAGATCCCAATCAAAACAGTTTATCAAAGATCCCAACATCAACTGCAACATCCTCGCAGCAAGTGGAGAGCCAGGGCATATACGTCGCCCACTTCCAAACGGAGTGAGCTTAAAATTTCGACCCTTTACGTTAATGTCAGACCCCAAAAATCTTTCTGGTGAGAAAACATTTGCATTATCCCATATCTTTGGGTTCCTTCCAATGGCCCACTCGTTGATGAGCACTTGGGTACCCTGTGGAACAGTGTACCCACAAACTTCAACATCTATTTTGGCTCTTCTTGGAAGCAAAAGTGGTGCTGGTGGATGCATACGCAGACTCTCTTTTATCACTGCTTGCAAATACGGAAGTCTTACAATGTCTGATTCCTCAACTGGGTTACCTATTCCAACGGTTTCCTCCAACTCCTTCTTTGACATAGCCTCAGGGCTGTGCATCAGTTCACTCATTGACCTTTCTAATCCATATGCTGTTGTATCAGTTCCCGCAACCAGCAAATCCTATTAAGTATCTACAATGATCACATGATAATGAAACAAAACAGAATAGATATTTGATAAAGAAATACACATACAAGGAATAGATGTTTGATCTGTTTCTTATTTATCTTCTCGCTATTCCCTTCGGAAATGTCCAACAAAACATCTAGCATGTCATTGTTTGTGATGTCAAGTTTCGCTGCCCTCAGCTTCATTCGTTCGTCGATCAAGGTATCCAACACAACGAACAGTTTATCTATGTAATTGGTTGTGTGTCTTCTGATGCCTTGTGGATCAAACACCCTCAGCAGGGGGAAATAATCCACTAAGTTCGGAGTCCCAGTTGCTTTCAAGAGAGTCCCCGCTATGTGCCTGTACTCACCATTACCTACAGAAGGAACAAAATCGCGCGACACAAACGTGTACGACAAAAAGTTAATGCAAGCCTTGAAAGCCGCTCTCCCAATATCCACTACTTCACCCTTGAGGCTTCTTTGGCGGATATCTGTGAGGAATTCCTGCAGTTTTGTCCGTCTAAGGTCTTGGCTAGCGTCAAGGGTTTTGGTTGAAAACAAATGGTTGTGGCATATTTTTCTTAGTTCTTGCCAAAGGGGTGAGACAGGGAGAAAGACCAAGCTGTAACGGTTGTGGTTGTAGGCTGTTGTGATGTCGGGGTTTGTTCTGTCTGAGAATAATGTGTCGTGGGTTTGGAGAATCTCTTTGGCTGCGTTTGGTGAAGAGATTACTATGGTGGTTGCTTGGCCTAATTTGATGCGCATTATTGGGCCATAGATCTCAGCAAGCTTGGCCATTGTCTGCTGTGGCCTCTTGTACAGTTCATGTTAGTAAAGGGGTTGCAGAAAGAATATCACAGCTAAATATTGAAGAAGAAAAAAAAAATTAATAGGAACTGAACACTATAGTTTTGTGGAAGAATTTCACTAAATGAAAGATCAGAAAAATACAACTTCTCTCTACTTCAAAGAAAATTATAACACTCTCTTTTGATAATAGGAGAACACTATTCTTCCTAT
>Ga0209700_106696_pt1 | contig 17455 bp, 9 predicted proteins | sample SiratroredBW_FD_187528 | JGI IMG/M metagenome (GOLD analysis project Ga0209700, IMG submission 187528) | Root nodule microbial communities of legume samples collected from California, USA - Siratro red BW (SPAdes) (version 2) | ecosystem: Host-associated > Plants > Roots > Nodule | place: USA...
GCATGTCAAGGGGTCTGGTTAAGAAGGGTTCTTGAAAAGCTTGGTCATGTTCAAGGTGTGTGCACTACTATTTATTGTGACAATAGTTCTGCTATTAGACTTTCAAGGAATCCAGTTCTACATGGTCGAAGTAAACATATCGATGTGAGGTTTCATTTTTTACGTGATCTTACAAGAGATGGGATAGTAGAGTTGGTGCACTGCAGTACACAAGAGCAGGTGGCAGATATCATGACTAAACCTCTCAAACTGGAAGCCTTCCTGAAGTTACGAGATGAACTTGGGATGTGTGTAGTGTCTAAAGTAAACTGAATGCACTGATGCAGTTCAGTTTAAGGAAGGATGTTGAAGTATTAGAACTGTTAGGATTTTTTTTTATTGTTGCTTAGTTGGTTATTTACTCTGTTAATAATGCCCTGATTTGTAGGGCAATCTGTTTGTTTGAATTGGTCTTAGACCCACTCACCACGTTGTTAGGAACTGTAAACGTGGAGTTTGTTTTTGTTATTTTCCTTGTAACAGACTTGTATAAAGCCTTGCTTTTGCAATTCAATATATGCTTTTCAGTTTAAACTTGCAAATTTATTCTGAGATCCAACCGTACATGCATTGCATTTATAATGTAGTTGAAACTTTGACTCTAAATTGATACGAGTTATTGTGAAAAAAGTTCGAAAGATAAGAAATGATGCTTATGAATTATAAACATAATCAATATAAAAAACATATTATTTATTATGAAATAATGTAAAAAAATAAAAAAAATATATTCAAAATAACTAACGAAAAGTTGTTATCACAACAGTGGATATTAAGAAAATGAATTTGGTAAAAGATAAGATTTAAAAGAATCATGAATCGTGAATAGTTGTTACAATCTAACTTATTCTTTAATACAACTAGAAATGACTAAAATAGAATTTCATTGGTTAAAAATATTCTCTAGCATATTTAAATAGTTTTTCTAGAAATTACATAACAATATAATATTTTTATCATAATTCTGATTATTTATCACAGTAAATTATTTAATAAAAAACATTATATCTGAATCACGGTGTAAATAATTCAACGAGAGAAAGTTAGATTCTTACATTTTTGGCAGAAATAGATTACGATAGAAAAATAATAGTCCCAACTTCAAATTACTATAAAACTAAAACTCCTGCACCAAGCGCTCTCTATAGGTTACTCCACAAGTAATTTAATTTTTTGTCTCTACCGGGGTTACTCTAGCAGTAATTTAACTCCTCTATTTATTTATATATAATATAATTACAGATTAGTTAAATTTGTTTGATTTTCAAAGTGAAATTTGAGTTATTTAATAAACATGGTTTTAATTATTTTGATTATTGAATTATAAATTTATTTAATTTTTAGTTTTGTAAATCCATTTTTCAATGTTATGTGATTTGATGAGTCGGTTTAAGAACGCTAACAGAGATAAGATACGTGGGGGGATCGTACCGTTACCTTTGCCACGAAGTTATGTATGCATTTAGGAAAAAAAAAGAAAAGTCGAAATAAATATTTTCTTGTTACCAAAGTCACGATAGTGTATAAATATATGTCACTCTCCGGCTCGCAAAGCTTTTATAGTGGCTAACGGGTCGCTAACGCTAGCCGTGTAACTCTCCATTTTCTGTTCCGAAGAAGAAGCTTCGTTACCCGTTAGGGTTAGGGTTTCAGTGTTTTCTCTTCTGTATAACTGCCACGCCTCCCTTTCTCGTTTCTCTCTTTCACTCGGCGAGCTATGGAGTCTGCTTTAGTGATCAAGGTTTTGATCTTAATTTTCCTTTCTCTAATGTTTTCGGTTAAATTTTCAGTCCTGAATTGTTTTCCTTCTCTTATATCGCCACTTTTGTGGTGTAATGCTCTGTGTTTTGTCATCTACATATTTCTTGGAGAAAATGAAGATGAATCGTTTTTTTTTTTCTTGTGACGATTTTGCTACTTGATGAAGTCTTTTAAGTCTGATAGTCATTATGGTGCTTTCATTTTGTTGTTGATTTTGTTACAATCGTTAAATTAAAATTGACGTACATCTCCTTCTATTTTCGGCTTTAATTTTATTATTTGAGTGATCGGAGCACGGAATTATGGTTTTATTATGTGTAGTAACTTTTGGAATGACGATGGGGACCCCAACCATTGGTTGCTATGATTCGGGATGAACAGATTAGTTTTGCCTAGAAAACAATTCAGCGGGAGTTTCATGAAAATCAATTGATTAAGATGTGGGTTGAATTATTTTTATTCTTTTGGCGAGGAGTATTGTATGTAATTAGAACGATTTGCTTTTATGAATTTGTATTAGAATTAAAGCTGTTGTGCATAGTGGAAGTTTCATTTTACTGTGGCTCTGTTTTAGTTCTATTGATGGTATTATATATTTTGATTTAATGTATCAAGCATCCTGCCGAACAAATATATGATAATACTTTTTGATTTAGCTGGTAATCTTTTAATACAGTAATTCGAGTATACCCTACATTAAAATTTTTGTGCAAGTATCTGGTGATATTTTATTGTGGCTTTTGACATATTATAACCCATCTTTATTTTGGTCAAGTCGTAACGATTGGTTCTATAATCATACAAATCTTTGCTTATTGCATCAATACATCACTTTTTGTTGGATAGGCGAAATATGGGGATACACTCAGACGCTTCACTGCCCGTGTGGACGAGTTTAATCGACTGGATCTCGACATGGTTGGGTTGAGACAGAAGATATGTTCTATCTTCGGTTTCGGTGCTGATGCAAATTTAATTCTGAGATATGTTGATGAAGATGGTGACTTGGTGACTCTAGTTGATGATGATGATTTGCGTGATGTGATGAGGCAGCAATTGAAATTCTTGAGAATTGAAGTACTTATGAACAATGACGGTGGTGCTAAATCAAATGCTTGGTCTAGTGGAAGTGCCACCCCCTTAAAGTCTCCTTCTGTCACAAACCCACCTCTGGGTATAAATCCTATATTACATGAGGCTCTTTCTAAATTGTCGCTTTCAAAAGCAGCATCTTCAACTCCTGTGGTTGATAATCTTGCCAATTCAATTTTGAAATTGGGACAATCTGTTCTAAACTCTCATTTCCAGCCTCGTGATGCAGCTGGTACAAGTTCAAAAACTGGTGTTCCTGAAGATCATGTCACTTCTAAAGCAAAAGGTTCTCGATTTTCAAATGTGGAATCAGCCTCGAATTCTACTGTCCATAGTGAGAGTGCATCCCCCTTAAGATCTCCTGTTCCAAACCCATCTTTGAGCGGAAATGCTGATAGAGTTGAGATTTCATCTTCTGTGTCTGAGCCAGTACGTGAGCTTATTTCCAATTTATTGTATCCAAATACTGCATCTTCTAGTCAGCTGCCCGTTAATCTTGCTGATTTAATTTCCCTAGTGGGACATTCTGTTCTAAATTCTTATTGCGAGCCTCATGTTGCAACTGGTCCATTCTCTAAAAATGGTGTTCCTGAAGAACCTATCACCGGTGAAGCAAGAGGTCTACAGATGCCATCTGTAGCCTTGGCTTCCAATGGCTCTCAGCAGGTGGAGGCTGAAAACCTAATTAGAGATGCAGCCTCTGCTTCCAATTCCAATCCACGTTCTGAGGCAAGAGGTCTACAGATGCCATCTGTAGATTTTGCTTCTAATGCCACTCAACAGGTGGAAGCTGGGAATGTAATCAGTGCTACAACAGATGCAGAAGTTCCCACTGTTGATCTCAATGCCCCTCCTTGTGATGATGATGGCAGGAAGGGTAAAATGTCGACTGTCTATAGTTCTGCTGGTAAGGTTGACAGCAGTGGCACATCCTCAAGTCTTGCTGATCCTAATAACAGTTCAACCGAGACTGCTTCATTAAATGCGGGTGCTTTCTTTGACTGCCCATTTTCTGGGACATATATTAATTCTTGGACACCACATGTTGGAAACTCTCAAATGCCCCCATTTAAAAGGAGCCATCGTCACACTGAGGCAATGACTGGTATGTTCCACAAAGGTGTGCGCTGTGATGGTTGTGGTGTCTATCCAATAACTGGACCTCGTTTCAAATCCAAAGTGTAAGTACTTTGATTTGTTTGGACTTATTTATTCTTAAATTGTTTTCAGGGGCGTTTCCATGATATTTTGTTCTTCATGCAGAAAGGAAAATTATGATCTCTGCCTTATTTGTTACAACGAAATGGGTAATGCGACAGATTATATCAGAATGGACCGCCCCTCATCTGCTCGTTTCCCTCGATGTGTATATGAACAATCCAAAAACTTTGTAATCACTTTTGAACACTGCTGTCTTTTCATTTCTCCCTATGCGAGTCATTGCATATTCACCTATTTTTTTTATGGTGCAGCCAACATTACCACCGCATACTTTTAAGAAAAGTTCCATTTTGAAGCATGCAAGACCGAAGTTAGATAGTCGGTTCATTTTGGATGTCAATGTGATAGACGGTACAATGATGGCTCCATCTACTGCATTTACAAAGATCTGGCGGATGCGCAATAATGGCACCGTAGCATGGCCCAAGGGAACTCAACTTGTTTGGATTGGGGGAGACAAGTTTAGTGACTCTCATTCAGTTTACTTAGAGGTTCGATAAAATATTCATATTGTAGTTTTTACTTATTTCCTTAAGGTCTATTATCCTTTCTCTAGGTTTGTCTTGCTCATCGTAGAATCTGTGGCATGCTAGTTTCTTTAGTGCTCTCTCTTGTTAAACGTTCCAGGTTCAGGATGGTGTCCCTACGGAGAAGGAACTGGACATTGCAGTTGACTTTACAGCACCTGAGATACCTGGTCGATACATATCATACTGGAGGTTGGCAACTTCTTCTGGACATAAATTTGGCCAACGTGTTTGGGTCCTTATACAGGTAAAATGATAGTGTTGAAGGAATATCTTTCCCATGGGACGGACACTAGATTTTAGTCTTAATGGTGTAATAATCAATTGGCTCTCTTGCATTGTCGTACACACAGGTTGATGCCTCTCTGAAGGACTCGTTTTATGATAACTCTAAAGGATTGAACTTGAATATTCCCCTTGATGTCAGTGGCTCTGAAGGACCTCTGCTTATAGATATCAACGTTCGTCCTACCGAGGATGATACTTTGCTTCAAACCCGCATTTCTAATGCTCCGATTGAACCTGCGAAACAGGTTGATAAGGAACCAAGGTTGGAACTGGAAAAGGAATTCCCTATAAATGAAGCTACATTTGTTGGCCCTGCTGCCTCTGCCCCTGCTACCTCAGCCTCTGCTGCCTCAGCCCCTGCTGCCTCAGCCCCTGCTGCCACCTCCGTGGCATCTTCACCAGTTTCTTATCCTATTATTGATTTATCTGAAACAACCCCAGCTGTTCCCTCTAATCAGGAATCATCCACTGTAGATGTACCATCATCATCTGTTGTAGGGACTGGTGGAATTAACTCTGTGGAGGAGAGTCTACTTAAAGAACTTGAGGAGATGGGTTTTAAGCAAGTTGATTTGAACAAAGAGATCTTGAGGATGAATGAGTACGATCTGGAGCAATCCCTAGACGATCTATGTAGTGTTGATGTCTACGGTGTTTCTGAGTGGGACCCTATCCTTGTAGAATTAGAAGAGATGGTAAGTTGTTCGGTTCATTTTTTATCATCAAATGCCTGCAATTTGAAGTCCTTTCTCTTCTAATCCCCCTCCTCCCATTTTCCATTCGGTCCTCTGACCAAGCAATATTTTGTTCAACTGGATACTGTTTTGATTAGTTATGGGTTTATGCAGGGTTTCCTTGACAAAGAGACGAATAAGAGGTTGCTTAAGAAGAACAATGGAAGCATAAAGCGTGTTGTTATGGATTTAATCCAAGGAGAGTAGTATTTGCTGAAATGTCGGTTAATAGTTAATGTAAAGTTGGCGACTTGTCCTCCTGGGTGCTTGACATAATTTCCTATCTATCCCGATCTCTGTATTGTGGTGATATTGCCATGGTATTTGAACAACTTTAACAGTGCAGTGTCGGATTTAAGTATGTATGAACTACTATGCTTGTGGATATAATTAGTTTTTAAGTCTTGTTATTTTTCTTCGAAACAAGTTTTAGTAACAATTTTCATTAAGAAATAAATTTTGCTACATTTGACTACGTAATACTAAAAGATTTAATGGGATATTTAAAAAATATAGCAAAAAATGTTAAATGGATGGTAAGATAATTGGTTTATATGGATAGTTCTAGTCCACATATAAAAACTGTGTTAGGACTACCTTTTTTATCTGCCAATGAGTTCGAACGTGGTTTCTTCGTTATATGGAAAATCTCCACAGAATATTGACGTAAAATTTCTAAATACTAAGTTTAAGCCTAGTTATAATGGTGTGTTGAGTTATTTAAGTGTCAATCCATAATGTTATATTGTCTTGCGATTTATTAAGTAACACCAACATATCATACTGCACTTCTATCGTATTTATTTTTCTAATGCAAACATAAAAAAACAATATCATTTATATTGCCCGATTCTACGCATTTTAAGAATCAAACTAGCCTTTATTTTTACTATAATAGCTTGTATATATACTATGTCTAATAAAAAGTAGGTTCAATTATACTTTTCATTCTTATATTTTAGCAAAATTCATTATTTTTTTTTTAATTTTTTATATGATTTTCATCTTTGTTTTTTCAGTTGTTCATAATTTTGTTTAATTTTTAATTCTAAAAATGGTTATTGTTATATTTACGGTTGACTAGTTAAATATGTTTAATTGGACAACTTTAATAATTTATAATTTACTTAAAGGTAAAAAAATGTTAATTAAATGTATAACAAATTATCTGTTTCAACTGCAGTGCAATTTAATCCACTTATACATAAATTTCACTTTTATTTTTAAGATACTATTTCATTTTCAGTCTTATAAGAATGAATTCTTCTAATGACTAATTTAATAAACAAATAATGTTAGAGATCGTTAATTTGAAAAAATTATTTTCACCATAAAAGAAATTTATATGTCTTATATAATGCCTTTTAGTTTTATATTATTAAAATACTTTTAGTTTATTAAGAATTTAAAAATTTATGTTCATTTTTTTATTTGTTTTATTTTGTCCTTGGTTTTATTTTATTTAATAATATATTTAAATATTTTTCCTCTCATCACCATCTTGATTTTTTTTTTAGTTTCATTTAAAACTATGTATTACAATTTAAAAAAAAATACAAATCACAAATTTATTGAATTAAATATTTTTTATCATTCATACATAAATTTTTAATATTTATTTTTTAAAGTGTGAGAATATCTAACTGTCATATTTATTATTTATTTTCCTATAATTGCTAGACATATGTATATAAAAGAAAAAGAATGTATATGTGTTGCTACATCAAATCATTAATTACATCATCTTTTATTTGTTGTGATAGTCAATACTTTTAGGAAATTTATTTAGTTGATTTTTAAGATAGTATAAAGTAGAATGATATACTTCATAATCCAGAAATATGTAAATAAGACAAATTTTATATTATACAATATAAATTTTATATTCGACAAAAATCATGATGTATATGATTTTACTTCAAAAATATAAACAAGATGTATAATCAAACTTACATCTTGTGATTGTCATCCTTACATCTAAGATGATAAAAAGAAAATAAATAAATCATATTTATGTTAAAAAAGTAAAAAGTAATAATATTTAGTTTAAATGTTAAATAAATATAAAAGTAAAAGAAATTAGTAAATATTTTGAAGGCAAAAATATATAAAATTAGAAACTAACGTTTTATGAAAATATTACTTGAATTATTTCAAACAAAGCTACTACCCATTATAAAACTTGTTTATCAAATATTGATGATAAAATTAAATAATTTTTCAATTAAAATAATTAAAAACCAACTTCACAAACATAACCAACCTATCTAACTATGGATAGCTAATGTTACTAAGGTATCAAGTTCAAAATTAAAGCCTTAAAATATAAGAAATTTTGCCACTAAAAAAAATCATGCGGTATCTACAAAAATTATTACTTTGGATTTTAAAGTAATAACTACCATTAAAGTAAAAGTTGAATAGATATTGAGAGATTTTATATGCTATATGCTATATGATATGGATGAATATATGAAAAATAGTACAAGTTCTAGAAAATAAAATTTTACATTAAAGATGTTCTAGGAAAGGAACAATTAGTTCAATAATAGACTTTAAAGTATCTTTATTTACAGAGTTCGGACGCAAAATGTTTAGGACGTGGGTCTTATAAAATCTCTTTATTGGTGCATATTGACATGCTAGAAATTTTAAAACATTGGATCATAAAAGTGAAAAAAAAAATATTCTTCTGTCTTGAAAACATATCTTTCGACTAATACCCAAATAAAATATTGATAAAATATTTAATTAGAGTATAAACTTTATAAGATGCATTCAAATAAAAGTTAAAAAAACCTTGAAAGTTATGGAGCACAGTAAAATTTATAAAAATAAATTAAAATATTATCTAAAATGAGTTTTGTAATAGAGATAACCTTAAAAGGTTGTAATCTAACTAGAGTTTACCATGTCTTGAAAATAATATTTTGATTGAACTAAACTAACATTACTTGAAGTTCCGGAATCTCCACTAAGGATAAGAAAAATATTTTGTGCAATATTACAAAACCTCAAATAGTGTCAATTTTTTTGGCTGCATCGCAAATAGTTTCGATGTAATTTACTTCAATATTTTTATTTGATTAGTTTATTTAACTAGGACGGTTAATCTTAGTGTAGTATCCTCTGAAAATTAGGGTAATAAAATCTTTAAGAATAAAATTTCGTCGCTTCCCTTAGAAGTGATTAATTTTAATCTAATATATTTATAACATAATATTTTAATTCATTAAACCATCATCATTCTCTGAAGTAGTAGCCAATTGTTTTTATGTTAAAGTATTCAAGAGGATAAAACACTAGTTCAAGTAGAAGTTCTTCATCCACGTTGTTTGATGCTAATAGTTCAGCAAATTTTACATGCGCGTTTTGTAGCCATCTCAATGTTTAAAAGCACACATACTTTGAAATTGCAATAACTGCATATATGTAAGAGAAGGATATTGATTGAGTTATGTTAAATGGAGACTTCTATTCTATGCTTCATGCAGTACTCCATATTACAATGAAAAATTATAAAATCCTTCCAAAAATTAGAATGCTGTATTGTTCTTAATTGTGTGTGTTGTGTTGTGTTCTCCCTCTACCCAAATAACCGTTCTTTTATGACAGTGAGACGCCAATTGTGGCTAAACAGTGTTCTTATATGATGGAATCATGTTAGTGTTAACAAGAATTTTAAAAGATTAGTGTGAATTGACATCCAAATTAAAAAGTTATAGGAAAGGAATTTCTCATCTCTAAATAACTTTCTACTTGTTTGGCCCAAAATATGTCTCTCTACTGTGCAGCTACTATCAATTATTCACTTGTCATTCTGGCCGTATATCAGAACCATTATCTATTTTCTTTTTCATTACAGTACCAGAGATATATTATTAACCATTTGGTTATGTAACTTCAACTCCAACTTTCTATAGTCTGCATCTTTCTACTCTTTCTCCAACATCAAAAAATTTATTAATGCACTCTTATGTTATGAATCCTTGTTCATAATTTTGTTATTTTTAATGAATTTTAATTAATAAAAGTGAGTGTATTTTGGAGAGTGTTCCTCCCTAATGTGGCTTGCTTGCTTGCATGGAATTAGATTCCCTGGAGGAATGGAATCTAAATTAGAGGTAGAATCTGCTTCCTGCTTTTGGAGATGATAATAAATATCAAAGGAATTAGATTCAAAGCAATCAATTTAGGAATAAACAGAGGTTGTTATACCTGCCATTCTGTCTATAAATTGCAGTGTGTGATAGCATATGAATTGTGTAATTGTGCTTATACACCTCTCCTTGTTAGAAAAAAACATCAGAAAACAATGCTGCGGTCGCAGGACTACCATGCCCACATATCAAAAGTTCACAGGTCAGAGAGTGTTCTCACTGATGTCCCTCACTACCCCAATGCCCACCTAGCCTTCAACAACGCCCATCACAACCCACATTCTAGTGAGAGGGTAGAGTATGATCAGACTGAGGATGATGAAGTCATTTTCCAAGAAAGAGTGGATCTTGAAAGGGCTCAGTGCAACCCCGGAAAGAACAAGGCTCGTTTTGGATTGCACAAGTGGAAGACCTACAGGCCTTAAGAAGATCATGAACAAGAACCTAGTTTGCTACAAAAACTAACTAATACATCAAAATCAGCAGTATCTATGATTGTGAAATAAATGCCCTTAGCCGGCTACTGTGTTTGCTTAAGTATTGAACTTTACCATGTATGAACTGTTAATGAAGCATATACATAAGTTATCTACAACATACTATGGTTTATTATTTGTTTATTCCAACTTTACTTCTTCTGACTTATGTTATGAGTAATACATATTCTAAAAAGAACTAAATCTGTGAGACTAATATATTGAATAAAATTGAAGAGTAAATGAAAGTGGGGTTATATTAAACTGAAAGGAAGATAAAAGTCAAGTATGATTTTGGTGTGGAATATTGGGGGCGTTAAAGCGCCTAGAAGACATAAGATTGAAGAGATTCCGGAGGCTATTCTTACTCTCGGGCTTGCGCTTGGGTTGGATTGGAGGGGAACCACAAAAGTCATGAAAGGGGTTATCTAAAGTTAACCCTGTCTCGATCCTTCTGGACACTGTGACAAGCTCATAGGAGTCCCAGAGAGAGTGCTGAAAGTCCCAATAACTGTCTGTGGAAGAAGTTGGTGGCTTTTTCAAAGCTTCGAGCTTAAATCTTGAAGGCCTGCCTCTGAAATTTCTTGGATGAGCGTCAAATTCGGTGATGGGCTTGGAAGTGCCGGAGTGGCTGTACCAGGCCTGTGCAACGGCTTTCAAAACTTCCAAATCTTGGGGTTGGTGTTGCTGGAACTCTGCACTCTTCTTCATGGCACTGAGAGAACATTTTGTTCAAGAGGCCATGCTCCTGCTCTTGCTCATGGTCGTGTTATTTTCGCGGAAACCACAGCCTCATACGTCGGTGTCGCATATCAGTATTCATATGCCATATCGAAAGAGATAAGCTGATGCAATTTCTTTCTTTTCTTTTTTCTGGTTACTGAGAATGCATTTCGTCTTTTTATCCTAATTTCTGTGAACAATAGTTTCTTTCAGTCTCAATGAATCGTGACGAATTTATCGAGTACGATAAAGAATTCTTCTATAATAAAAATGAGTAGAATGTGATTTAGGTCCTCTTAAATATCATTAATTTCATTTTTAGATTTTCAATTTTTTTGTTCATATTTTGTATTTATGAAATTAAATTTCTATAACTTTATCAAATGAGTGACAAATCTAACAAAAAAAAAAGTCAAATGTGTAATAAAAGTTATTTAAAATAAGATATGTTTTTGATCCCTCTGTAGTTTTGATCTCTCATAAAATTAAAATGTGTCAAATTCGGTTTGATTAACAACTCTTTACAATTATAATTGTCTACATAACAATCAGTCTAAGATATGTATTAACTTACCTACTATTTTAGTCTATATTATTGATTAGTTTATGAGATAAGTCGAGATATAATATTTATTTTTTTGTTTGACGTTGCTTTATTTATTTTCTTTTTAACATTACTTTATAAATAGGATTGAGTACGAAACCTAATTTAGACATGTTATTTCTTCTCATAAAGTGGAAGAGTAACAAGTTTGAAATTGTTTCCATGTTCATCTTCTAAAAGCTCTAGGGTTTTGGTAGCAGAAGAACATTATTCTAAAATTAGTAATTTTAGAAATTCTATTTTTTATTAAATAAAAAAATTCTTCTATTTTCAATATTTGATAATTGAAATCCTTCAATCTTATTAATGATTTTCCCTTGAATTTTGAGAGGCTAAAAGTTAACCACTTATATTATAGATAATTAAAAGTAATTCACCCATAGTTTACATATATAAGTACGTTTGTCTCATAGATCCTTATTTAAGGAGTGTAACATGATTTGACAAAGTTATTAACCAAAACTAAATTTAACACATTTTAGTTTTATAAAAGCAAAAAAGATGACTAAATAAAAAGGGACCAAAATCACATTTTACCTAAAATAATAATATTACAAGAGTAAAGCTAAATCCGTGAATATTTCATCAAGGATCATAAAGAAACTTTTCAACCTCAAAGATCACTTTGAATTCATAAAATAGTTAATATTCAAATAAAAATGCACCAATGGTTAAATTAGTAATGCTGAAATTTCTTTTATTATAACTAGTTTTTCAGTAATTGATAAAAAAGGTTCTCATCGTTTTAATGATGCTTGATTCCTACGCAGTGTTATTAGATTTTGCACAAAGTGAAAGGTTTTAAAAGAGGGAAAATTTTTCATATATGATTGACGCAATAGATTGAAAGATACAAAAAGATAATGTCCTATGTTGAAAATAAGCATAAACATGTAACAATAGCATTCTTAAAGTTGGTTGTGTCCAAACTGTCATAAACATTTGTTAAGATTTAAGCAGAATAGAAGAATCCAACCCAAAAACACTAACATATTATGTGAGAGAATCTCTAAATTTGAGTAGCATGTCAAATTGTTCATCTATTCAATCTATTCAATGAGAGAGTCCTAGTATTATCATCTTTTTTAAGAGCCGAAGTCCAAGACAATTGGCTCATCTATAACTATTTGATTTTGTACCTTAATTCAATCTTATAAACAACTTTCTGTGGCACCACATTCAACAAAAACACCAAATTGTTAGAGTAAAATTACCTTGATTCGAGGTCAAGGAGCATCCTAAGAAAAGGTGATAGGGAACAACTTCTTCATTAGTTCATTACAACCCTCGAAAGAGATATTTAACGAAATTACAACCACCAATACTCAGCAATCTGCACCATCCTGCAACTAATAATAAACTTCTACAATTCTGAATAAATTTTCAAAAATTGGACACATCACACTTCAACATAAATGCGGTAAAATCTGCTAAATTACAGGAATGCTTGCAGACTCTCCTAGATTTTTCTTTACCCATACATGCTTCAGACTCCTCAACGAACTCTTTGAGTGACTGCAGAGTAAAAGTAGCTGAATTTCTTACACTATCAACTTTAGTCAATAATTCTGACATCTTTAATAACATTGCCGCTTACTAGCGTGAGTAATTTAGGACGGCAATGAGAAAAGATGCAATAGAAAGTTATGGAAGACCATGGTTCACTAGAAATGATTCGATAACAACATTCTTGTTCCAAGAATAGTCAAGCATTTGTCTAAACAAGGTTGAAATTCAAAATTGAAATTACAAACCAGGAGTCGACATAATAAACAACGAACAAACTTTAGAAGCCAAGACAACCTTCCCCTCAAATATTTTCCATGTTATGAATTGCCAAGCATGTACATTCATCTCCATGAGAAAAAAAATAAAAAATACTAAAAGCTACAATGCAGAATCTTCTGAAAAATAGCCATTGATAATAACTTGAAGGGTCATAGATGAAAATTTGTTATAATGTGTCCAGTGGCTTTCCAACGGCTAATGATCAAACTTGATAGTATCAATCATTTGAATTTAGAAGAAAGACGAGATACCTACTAAGAAAAAAGTTCTAGGAATCAGGCAGCCGCTGAGTCTGAGTAACACTTTCAGAAGAACCAAAAAGTTTAGAGATTTTACTATGTGTACGGATATGGTGAGGAGTCTTGTACAATAGATCTTTGGCCTCAGAGAATCTACCCTCTCGGAATAAGGATTCAAAAACCTGAACGTAAACAACATGGGATGGGTAACTTTTTACACTCAATACCCTCAGGAACGCCTCAGCATCCTCCACAGACCCAAACTTTGAAATATAAGGCACAAAGGGTAGGTGATATGGAGGGTAGTTGTGGGTCTTCATCAAACGAAGAAGTTCAAGTGCTTCCTCAAACTTCATGACTTCCAAAAGCTTTTCAATCAGTTTTTTATATGTAGCTTGCCATGGAGATATACGACACTTCCTACTAATCTCTATAACCAACTGGTAAGCACCTTCTATTTTCTTTTGGCTTAAAAATCCGTCAACCAGAACATCCAATAAATCAGCATCCGGATTGCAGTCCTTTTCAATCATCATAGAAAAACAAAGCAACGCTTTATCCAATTCATTGGCATTACAATGTCCTTGGATCAAGATGGTCCACGTCTTAATATCAGGGATGCATCCACAAGATTCCATCTCTTCCAGCACTTTACATGCTTCTTCAAACCTTCTCATCTTGCAAAGTCCATAAACCACTTGACTGTAGGTGATGTTATCAGGCTCATGACCAGCATTTCTCATACTCCTGACAATATTTTCAGCTTCATCAAATTTCCCAGCACCTGTCAGAGACCTGTGGATTCCGTCATAGATAGCCTTGGAGAGAGTGTGCCCTGTCGACTCATATTTCCTAACAACCCTGAAAACTAAATCCAAATTTGGTTTATCACTTCCGGAAATGCTCTTCAAAAGGAGACTGCAATCCTGAACCGATGGCTTGTATGAACCATCCATCATATGCTCATAAAGCTTGACAGCATCCTCAATCATCCTATTCTTTTGAAGCTGCCTCGATATCTTTATGTAAGTATCAATATCCAATTCATGACCCACACTCTTCATCTCCTCAATAACAATCCAAAACTCCTGAATTGAGTCATTGCTCGCGAGAACACTTGCAACTGCATTGTAAGTCACTGTATTATGCTCATAACCAGGCTGTGTCCCAACCCAATGAAAGAACTTGTAAGACTTTAGAGGAGTTTTTCGAAGATCTTTCAAAACCCTTATTACAAAATTATCCGACAGCTGAACTTTAAGCTTTGCAAGTTCATCCATAACCTCCTCACCCCATTCAGACCCTGAAATGATACCAACCACCTTGGTGACAACACTCTGCATTGCATTCTCCTCTAGCATCCGATTATAGAAGTGGGTCAAAGCAACGGAGTCACTGTTCATCTTTTCCCTTTTAAAGCGAACAGAAATTGTGAGATAGGTTTCTTCGTTGAGATAAAACCCCATTTCCTTCATCATCCTTAAAGTAATCCAAAATTGCTTCATGGTATCCTTGGTGGCCAAGATCCTAACAATTAAGCTAAACACTGAAGAGCTTGACCTAAACCAGTCTTTCTTAATGACCCAATTGAAAAAGCACGAAGCTTTTTCTGGGTTTTTATCCAACCGCTTTACGACGTAAATAACGGTTTCATGGGTCATTGATTGGCAAGTATTTTCTAAATTGAGCTCTAACTCTTGGGACCAATCATTGGCCAAAACAAGCTCCACAATAGAGCTCGGCTTGGTAGAAAAATAGAGCTTACGGTGATTGATGGGAAATTGTAAATAATGAGACGAATCCAAACGGGGTAATGGATTATGGAGAGAGAAGTGAGTCACCTGATTCCGAGTCACCAGAACTCGGGTAGCGAGTGAAGACTCGAGCACTCTGAGAGAAGCGGCAACTGCTCTCACGCGGTTTATCATAACGCCGAAATGTGTAGTGTGGCTCTGAGGGTTAGAGAGGGTTTAAGGAATAACCACTGTCCACTGGCACTTTGTTTTTGGGGTATGGATCCAAGTCATGGGTTTCCAAGGTTGTTAATTACTCAATTTAGAAAAAAAAAATAGTCGTTTTATTTTTTAAAATCCTTTTATTATTAATTTATGAGTTTGGATTTTTTTTCTAAATAATATTGATTTAAAAAATGATTACATAGATAGACTTAGTATCGATTTAGTTCTACAACTAGACAGATTTATTACGCACGGCTGGAATTCACACTAGGAGGAGTTGAATTTTAGCCTTCATTTTTCTCCTTATAATGGAACTTTATTTCTGAAAAACTAAATTCTAGTCTAGTTTTCCCTTTTATTTAAAAAATTAATTTTATAAAACTTTTGTTTTGTTACTCAGTGTTAGTAGTAAAAGTTTAATTTGAATATAAATAACAATAAATTAATATTAAACTAGTTTAATTTTATTTTCAATTTAAATTCTTATTATTCAAGAAAAAACTGAAAAAAAATTAAATAATTGATAAAAGTGGAAATAGTTAATGAAAATTTTATTTGTATTTTGTTTTTTTGACTTTTAAACAATGATTTAAATTAAAATTAATTTATATAATAAATAAAATAATTTGATATGTGAAACTAATTAGTAGAAATAAAGAATAAAAATATTATATTAAAATAATAATTTAAATAACACAAAATAAAATTATTAAATATTTAAATCTCTTAATTTGTAATGTAACTTTCATAATGATATTTGGATTTGGATCATTATTTCTTGGTAGAATATATTTAATATAAGTCTTCTAAAAAATATAAGATAATATTCTATTTGTTAAATATCTTTTAGTGTAAAAAATTATGTTTAGTTTATATGATATTTTATGTTTGTGTTTTATAAAATTGGATTGTTTATGAATTGCTAATTAAAATGTTTTATTTAATATTATAATTATATTATGTATATGAGCAAATATAAGTATAAGTGCACTAATAATATCTAAGAAAGATTAAAAATTTATCTTTTACTCCTTTTTTGTAAATATATATATATATATATATATATATATATATATATATATATATATATATATATATATATATATATATTATGTATATATTTAAATTATATTCTGAAATACTAAAACTCTATTGGGTTTAAAGTAAATTACATAGTTTTGTCTTCAGTTTCTTACATCAAAAGTGAATTTCATTCTTCACTGAAATAGTCTCACGTTAATTTTCCTGCAAGAAAGTAGTTTAATTCTTTGGATTATTTACTAAATAAAAATAACTTTATTACATTTTATCCGTCCGATTTTTTTCTCAATTCCTTTTAAATTTTGCATATAAGGTATTTTCTTAACAAATTTTTAAACTTGAATTGGTTTAAATTTTAATGTGGCAATAAAAGTAATCGATTACCCGACTTATAAGACCTTGAATGCTCTTTACTTATGGACCCAAATTTTTGAATCTCCAAAACCTTACTAAAGTATTATTGTTAGCGAAAAAATTAATATTTTTTTTAATCATAATATTGATATGAATTATTCATCACCAAAACTAATAGTTCATATTGTGGAAAACCTTCAAATTAATTTAAAAATTAAAAAAATTAATAACTGGACAAAATATTCATAAATAGTTTCTTCAGCCAATTAGGTTCCTTTATACTACTGTAGCTCAAAGTTCATCAAACTGTCCTTCCTCTCAACATGAGCTTTTATTTTCCCTCTTCAAATTAACTAAATTCAAGACCTCCTATGCAACAAGATATCTTGCAATTCCAGAACATCAAATAATGTATTGTACAAAGATAGAAAAAAAAAAAAAAAAAATCAA
>Ga0209700_106700_pt1 | contig 17433 bp, 6 predicted proteins | sample SiratroredBW_FD_187528 | JGI IMG/M metagenome (GOLD analysis project Ga0209700, IMG submission 187528) | Root nodule microbial communities of legume samples collected from California, USA - Siratro red BW (SPAdes) (version 2) | ecosystem: Host-associated > Plants > Roots > Nodule | place: USA...
CAGGAAGAATTTTATTCACTTGTGATTGCTAAAGATTACAAATACAAGTTGTGTATTTATAGGGAGAAACTAGGGTTACTGTCTAATTGGGCCTAACTCAAATCAAGCCTCCACAAAGCCCAACAAATACTTCTAGCATAATCACAAAAACAAATAAAAATTAATTTAGCTGATTCTTTCATTGTTATTGGGTAACACATATGAGTTTTAAATTTAATTTTTCTTATCAATATTTCCGTAATACAATAGTATTTAATAGAAATAAACAAAGAAGACAACTTTATAGTTATACTATAAAATTATAAATATCTTATTAAACTGAGTAACAATTTGGAGTTTAGGGTAACAATATCTTCTAAATATGTTTTATAATAAAAAGTGAAGAGTGTATTTCTTTTAACAATAAAAATAAAATTAAATGAGGTAATATAATTTTTCCAACTCTTATGCATGAGACATATAAAAAACAGCTAAAAATAAAAGAACATGTCATTAAGATGATATTTTTCTCCTGCACAACCTTATTATTACATATTTAGACTTTCTGCTATGTTTTCACAGAGCTTTACATATTAATATTAATTAGTAATTTTTTTTATCTGTAATAAAGAATGTATTAAATAAATATATAAAAGAGTGTTTCAATACTTGTATAAAAAAAAATTAGATCATGTTTCTACCCGTTCAATACTCCTTACACATGTAGACATGCAAGTACTTTACAAAACTTAGCCGTTCATTTCAAGACTAATCATCACAGGACCGATCGCTTCAAGTTCAATATTTCTTGAGACCAATCTCATTTTTTTAAAAAAAAAAAAAACCCAACATGTTAATGAGTAAAATGTCCTTATACTTTTAATTATCTAAAATATAAACAAAATTATTTTAAAATTGAAAAATGTATAAATTTTATAGATATACTAGTGTAACAGATTTAACACTTCTATTAATTATAAATTAGTTTTCACACAATTTTTAAATAATTTTTATAAATGTAAGTAAACTTGTCATATAAAGATTTTACTATTTTAGATCACGGTTCAAAGTTGCCTTAAAAGTTTTTTTCTTTCAAGTTTCCGAATAACCTAATCATACAGTGATCAGATATAATTTCATATTTAAATAATCTGAAGTAGTTTTATGTCCAGATTTTCATTCATATTAAATATATTTAGTTTGATTAGAAAGTGGAAATATGACGAAGCATGCATAAGTCAGCCATTACGGTAGATATTAAAAAGAAACAAAAAAAAAAAAAAAAAACTCCCTTAAAGAATTGGACCAACCACAGGGCCTAAAAACACGAATGAATATATCCCTGTCTATATATATAATCATCATATATCATGAATTGCAATCTTTTTTTATCAGTATCATGAATTGCCATTAAACAACAACGCAATTAATTTTTTTCTATATATATTTGTTTTCTTAGAATGAAAGGAAAAGAAAACAAAATAGTGTTTTGGTTGCAATTTCTAGCAGTAATTAACCTCTACCACATGTTGATCAACTAACTACTTTATAAGCTCTCTTTTAAGTTCATTCTGACATAAGGATTTCGTGCCTATAATTGAAAGCAAGTGCTCCACCCAAGAATCTAGTTATTCTTAATTATACATTTGAATTTTTAATAGAAATACCTCAGCAATCAGTTCATGAACACACGTGAAATAAATATTATCAATATTAGCTTCATCTGAAAACAATAATAAACATCCTACTAATCAAAAACGCCTCACATCCAACAACAGTTAGTGTATTCCTTCTGATAAAAAGAAATAAGACAAAGAAAAAAAAAAAGGATAAGGAAAAAACATGTTTGCATCAGCATTTCTGATTCTCCATTAAGACCAAGTAAAGTGAATTCAACATATTGTTGTTTAGTCATAGCCAATAAAAAGAAATATAATAAGCACGAGGGAATAAAGCCATTGAAAAAAAAAATGAAAGGTGAATATAAGCACAACAAGTTATTAAACATATGATAATGACCCCACGCATTATCACTTTCTTTTGTGAAACTAGCAACATAAAGAAAAGAACTTTCAGTTTATACTGGGAATCATTTTCCAATTTGTTCACTATTATCTACTAAGCTGATCATAAAATTGTTTAGCCATGTGTTTTGAAGCAGAGCAGAGTCAGCATCCACTAATGAATAGGATCTGACTCACTCCTATATTTCACTATATTTTCTTTTAACTGAAAACGTTCGTAATATTGTAAAGCAATATACTCTTCACCAGGTTTCGAAAATGAAAATGACCAACAAATTTCATGTGAATATGGTCTTGTTCATGCTGAAGATATTTCCATGATAATCATGCTAACATTAATCTTTTCAGCTTCAAATCATTTTAACTCAACTTTGGCTGATCAGTGAAGTGTCACTTTAATTGCACAAGCAGAAGGGAAAACTGCAAAATTTTGTTAGAGGAGCCAAATGCAAAAATTGTAATTAAATTAAAATTTTAATATTAATACATTAAATTGAAATAATAATGAATAATTCATAATAATTTGATTACATATTATGAAAATCTTATTTACACAGATTAAAAATTGAAATATTCAGACGCTAAAGTCAAAGAATGAATATTTAACTTTTAAAAATTAAGTGATTCTAATAATAAGAAATCTTTATTACATTAAAGATATAAAAAATTAAATTTCTGAAAAAGCAAACATAATATGCATATGTATACTTGTGTATTTCATTTGTAATAATCTCATATCTTATTTTATATATAAAATGTTGAAGCGGCAAGACTAGACCACCTCAACAGTTCAAATATATCAATTCCTAAACACAGTTATAAAATATGTGTATTTCATACTATAATACATGCACAAGTAAATGAAAACACCAATTAAAGGTATGTGTTTCTTTTTTCTCTTAGCATAAATTCTTTTATAATATTAAAACCTTTTCGTCTTCCTCATATTTTAATATATATATATATATATATATATATATATATATATATATATATATATATATATATATTTATGTTGAAAATTTAAAATGGCCTCCTTGAGCAAAGGTGGCTCCGCCGGTTACAGGGGAATGTTGAGAAACGGAAAACATAAAAGTTAGAAACTGGTGCAGTACGGTGTTCCAATTTCCACTAAATTTGAGTCTATTAAAGTTAGCTTTTATTCAGTCTTTGGTCGAAATTTTCTATTAGTCAATAGAGAACTTTTGAAAAATTGATTCCTTTGGTAACAAAAAAAAATCAGGTTAATCAAAAGTTTTTTAATTGCCATTAAAAACAATATTTAGACAAAAAAAATAACATTACTTAGGTAAAAAAAAAAAAGTTGGATGACATCTCATAAATCCTAACAAGAGTGAATTGAAAAATAGTTCTAACCTTCATCATTATTAAGTAATTTCGATAATATCAACTTAAAAGTAATTTTATTAACATAAAAAAATCTTGAATTACTTCTCTTATAAAATAATCTCAATAAAAAATTTCTAACTAAATCAATCAAAACTAGTTTTGTCAATGGTTTAAAAAACCATGATGAATGTTGATTAAAAAATAATCTTAATATACGATTCTAATTGACGATGTTGTTTGAAAAATAAAAATAATTTCAAGTAACATCAATTAAAAATAATTAAAATTGACATTGAAAAAATTCTGCTTACGTGGCAAAACATCATTAATGTTGATAAAAGAAATATTAACTAACTTAACTAAAAAATAACACATTAAAGCATATTGACAAAATATAACTGAAAAATAATAATAATTAACTTTAACATGAAATAAATTCATAAAAAAAATAAGAAATTGATGGCATCTCAGCATAGACTAAGTCGATGATATCCCTAATTTAGACCAAATCAATCAATGAGAAAATATATAAATTCAAGAAAAACAAATATTCTTAAATTAAATTTAAAATTATTTTTGTTCAGATTTTGCAATTCAAATATTTATAATTTAACATTTAAACTTTTTTATAATAATAAAAAGATTTACCAAAGCACGTTATTAATCTCTCAATTTTCTTGTCAAATAAATATATTTCTTCTATCCACTCAGCTTATGGATAAACTAAATGGTCTGAACTTCTAAACTCTAAACTAATATAGCAAATGTATTTTTTTTAATTGATTGAATAATTTATCTTGATTTTGAGTGATAAACAAGTGTATATTATGTTCCTCAAAATCATCTCTAACAAAAAAAAAAAAAAAACTAAAATAAATGAGCTCTACTAGAGAAGATCCAAATTCTATGTTTGTGATATAATCTTCTCTAAATCTAGCATATGTCTATACATTAATCGAAAACAGCTTGAAAAACATCCATTAACATATGTCTATACATTAATCGAAAACAGCTTGGAAAACATCAATTATATTAAAGTATAGTCATAGTTTATATTGGAGGCAAATATAGTTTGGAGTATCGGTAATGATGAAAAAAAATATAAGATTTTGGAAGGATAATTGTTAGAAAACACACCTTTAATGCAAAGATTTATCATATTGTACTCTATTTTTCTAACTAAACAAAAATATCTAATGAAGTAGGGTGTTGTATTAAAAATATGAGGGAGTGGAAACTTGAATAGAGACAATAGTGATTTGAGTAAGAAAAGTTCCAATTGGATATTTTAATGCAAGAATTAACTATGAGAACTTTAAGTAAAAGAATATAAGTGGTTATGAGATAACACTGAAACAATGGAATACATAATTAGATCTGCATAAAAAGAAATCACATAATAGTAGAGGAGAGAAATATGAGCAATTATATAGTTTTGGAAAACAAAAATGTTGTTAACAACACAGTGTCTTGCTTGGACAGTAATTCAAAATAAAGTGTTTATGAATGATAACTTGATAAAAAGAAGAATCTCTTTAAGTAATATCTTGAGTAAAAAATCAAATTAAACCATAAGTCAGGTATTCTTTTAATTGTCTCAACTTATCATGTAAGAAATATTTTGTATAACACAATAAAAAACATTTAGATAAAAATAAATAATTTAACGTGAACTCCTTTTATTTAGACTAACATTGTGAACCAACATGTTATATAATAAGTCTAAATAGAATAAATATCACAATAAAGCAGAAAACAAAAAAAAAGGTTAAATAGAAAGGAATGCTGGGTGAATGAGTAGAGGATAATGAAGGTAACTATGAAAAAAAATGTTGATTTTTTTACTGTATTAAGATAAGTGATAAGTGTGAATGTTGAGTGTTTTTATATAAGAAAGCTTGAGTAGTTGTGGGTTTAAGTGTTCTTTAAAATAATAATTATTCTCGATTTGAGAGTTTTTGGATCTAAATTTAGGTTTTGAGTCCTGAGTTAAAGAAAATCATTTGATCTCAATTATTGTGAAATTTTAGGTATAAAAGAATAAAGAAAATAAGATATTGGAAGATTCATGAAGAAAAGAAATAAAAAGTTTAAAATAAAAAAAAACTCAAGCAAAAAGTCACTTAACCTAGGTCCAAAAACAAGTTTAAAAGAGTAATTTTAGGTTTTCTGATCTAGACAGGAAGGAACAAGAGCAGCCGTCAAAGACCAAAGTAATTCATCAATTCTTCTTTTTCTCTGACAGTCTTCCTTTTTTTGGATTGTAATGGCTACCATGAGTAGCTAATTCTTCTTCTTTGGGATTGCATATAATCTTTTGAACTCATTTGTATTTTGGTGAATTTTATGTATAATATTTCAGTTTCTACTCAATTGGTATTTTCATCTTGTACTTAATGCTAGATTTTATCTGAATAATAGAGTCTTGATTTTGATTCTTGAATTTAATTGGGAAGTACTTTGTTTCTGACCTAAATGAAAATACTCAATATATTGGAATACTAGAGATAGGTTTCAATAAATTGGAATACATGGAGTAAGATTACGTATAACATCTGTTCTTAATATTGGATAATTTACTAAATAACTGAGGGATCAATGTTTAGGAAATTTCCTTGTGAATTTCATGTTAGAGGAATCAGTGTGAATGATTTTTATATGTGCATCAATTGTGTGTAGTTACGGATGTTGTATGTTTTTATCAAATCCAAAATATAAAATGAGGGAGATAGATAAAGTTCAATCACAGAGTCCTTCTAGATCTTTTAAACTTTTTTTTTATAATTGTTATTTACTTTTTAATTGTTCTTTTATGTTTGTTGAATCAAATCATCCTGAAAACAATAATTGCTTAATGAGTAATGAAAACTGATATTTATAAACAAAATTGTTCGTAGAATCCACATTCATATTTTACAAATCTATATTTCTTTTGACTTTTAGTACACTTAACAAAAAGATCAACAATAAAATAAGAAGTGAAAGAGAAAGTAAAAAAAAAAAAGGAAAAAAAACATACAAAGAACTAGATAAAACACTGAGATACAATTGGATAAGTGAAAACTAAAAAAAACATGTTGCAACCAAGTGTCTACTGAAAAATGATAATACAACAATAAACACAAAATAGGGACAAATGAAAATGTAATATACATAAATATAATTATGTAATTGTGTAAGTCTTGTATTTGTAAGAGCAAAAATCAAAATCATGTAGAAATTATCGGCAAAAGGAAACACTAACAAATTATATAATATGAGAGAAACTTCCGTGTGTGGTAAAAGAATGAACATTAATACTACACACCAAACTTTATGTATTGTTTAGAGAGATTGAAACAATCACATTTGTGAATTAATATAATATATTTCTTATTGATATAAAAATTTACATTCATAATATGTGAAAAACATTTTGGTCCCTTACCTTCTTTATAATATTTAAGATTAAGTTCTTATATTTGCAATTACTTTTTTTCTGAAAGAAAAGAAAGAAAAAGAAAAAATGCACGTTTTTCATTATCTGTTATCTCCCTCTTCTATTTTATCACAAAAAGTGCAACCTTTTGGGTAAAACAAAATATATAAATAACATTATCTATAACTTTTAACTTGTATAAAAATAAAAGAATATTATAATAATTACTAGTGGACATTTATTTTCGTTTATATTCTCTGAATAAAATATTAACAATCATTTAAAATTGTAAGACCTTTTCCTCTCTAACTAAAATAAAAGGACACAAGGAGATACTAGATACTCCATGAATGGGATTTTACACGTAAGAATAGTGGATATCCTCTATGTAGGTTAGGATATATGTTAACATAAATAATGAATGGATCAATTAATTGCACGTGATCTTATATAATTTGCTTTATTCTGTTTGGATAGGATTCCAAATATGTAATGGAAAATTATTATACACTGCACCTGGAGAGCGTCAAGAAGAAAAGAAAGATTAACAAAAAGCACAGTATTTACAATTAAAATGACAGGTAATAGATATAATAAATAAACAGATATAGAAATAGTTTATTTTTAACTCTCCAAATCTCTATCATTTAGCCAATAATCATATACATCATTATATTTTTGAAAAAATAACTCAATGGTCTATCTTAGAATAGATTCTCAACAAATTCTATATTATATTAAGCAGGTCTTAAGATTATCTGTTACATAATTATCGTAATCTTAAACAAGAGACATTAATCATTTGAGATCATTGTTTGGTAACAATATGTAAACCTTAACAACAGTAATATTTATCTTCATCCAATAGTGTACTAAATTGTCATTTTCGTTCCATAAGGACACATGCCCTCATTGCATGATTCTCAGATCAACAATCACCACCTCCAACTCCGGGTTTTATGCAAGATTCTCAACATAATATATATCATAATACAATACTTTTCATATTCCTATTTCAATTATTTGATCAAATTTATTACTAACATCTCAAAATTAAAAACATGTTTGGTTGACTTTCTTTTTAAGAAAAAAAAAAGGAAAATTCTAATTTTTATTTTTAACTTGTAAAATAATAATTTTAACTTATAGAAACAAATATCTTCATGTTATTTCTCTCTTAAAAATTATTTTGGAAGAACGGATCAGGCTCTGCATCAAATTCACATAAATCCCACGTCTCACTTATTACCACGAAGTGATTGTAAAATCAGCTGTTTCTGATGTCATAGGAATTTTTATCCCGAAAGATTAAAAAATAAAATATGTATTCTACATTTGTAGAAATAACTATAAAATATTAAAATTATATCTATTATAGAAAAATAATCAGTATTTTTTCATTTTATACGATTTAAAACTAATGTGAAATTATTTTATTTATAACATTAATTTGTTTTCTTACTAATTATACGGACTTATTTTTAGGAGTAGTAAAAGATATATAGTTTAACTTAATGAAGAATAATTAGGTGTTTTGTTCTTTATTTATTTAAAAAATATAAGTTGTCTAAGTATTCTTTATCTTTTTTCTATATTTATGTAACAATTCTTTATCCTTCTTTTTTTTTTACTTTTTAGAGCAAATAGTGTAATCTTTAGAGACATGCATGACCAGCTAAGAAAAGATTAATTATTCTAAATTTGTAATGGTATATTTATTTATTAGATTAGGTCTTAGGAGAACCTAGAGATCATCTTGGAGTGTCTTCAACTCATCCTTTTATTTGATGATTGATTATTGGAAGAAATATTCTTTTTAAAATAAGGAAAATTAATTTGAGATGTTATTTTGGATTAAGTTTAAAGAGAAACTTTTGAAATGAGGATTGAATTTTAGGTTAAACACTATGTGAGAATGTGATGATATTTTAATTTGATACTAAGGAAGGATTGTGATTACTAGTTTTAGAAGTACTGGAAAGTTTTAATATTGATTTATTCTGGATGTTCCATGTTTTATGAATTTTTTTGGATTGTTTAACTAGATTGAATCATTTGTTTTGATTGTAAGTTTGCTTATTGTATGTAAATATAGAAATATTGAATTTTGGTATTTAATTTTATGGTTTACTAGAATTAGAGAATTTAAATTAAGTGCAATTATATGGTTTGAAATTTTCATATTTTGCCATGTTGCTGATTTTATTTAAAAAGGCGGATTGTAAAAAAATGATTTGCACTAACTAAATGAATTTAACTTAAGGAGTTTTGAATCAACTTAAAGGAAAATCTTAAGTATTTTACGAAATATTTTTATGTGGATGAAATATATTTTTCTAAAGGTTGTAATTCTTCTTTTATTATCTTAATTTTAAAGATTAGGAATTTGTTAAGTCGATGAGACTTTATATTAATTTTCGAGTAGGATGCATATATAAAATATAGTGGACAAAATGTTAGCTAGGAAACTCTGAAAGAGATATTGCATAATATTATAAGAAGCAAAATGTTTTCATGGAAGAGTGGTATTTAAAGTGGAATGTGAGAAGATATGTGATTTTGTTCATTGAAATTTGTTGTTCTACATGCTTCAAAGGTAGGTTTTGGTGATAAATGAATAAAGTGGATTAGTAGAGTTCTCAACTTACTTCTGGACTTAGATATATTTCTTTAAAGAGTAGATTTAGAAATTTTCAAATAAATGAGAGAATAATACAAAATTTTCTCACTTTTCTAAATTGTAAGTTATAGTGTCAATTGAAGAGGGGATGAAACTTAAGAATAGTTAGTGAAAATTTTCCAATTGTTAAAATAAAGGTGAAATTTGTTTAATCAAATGAAACTCAGTGTATTAGAATCTAAATAAACCTTATCAATGAGAAGGTGGATTAAAATGTTTCAATTTTGTAGAGAAATATGAATAGGTGTGTAGGAGTTGTAGTCACCAACAATAATTTAATAAACATGATGATTTAAAAGGTGTAGAATTGTGAAAAAAAAAAACAAGATTTCAATAATAAGGATGTTCATAAGTATGTAAAAAAATTAATTATGAACAATTGTAAAAGAATTAGAAACATGAAAAATTATATACAATAAGATTGACTTTGGAACTTTAAATCACAAAATGATAGTTGAATAAAAAGTTAATTTGATAATACTTGTGTAGAATGTCAAAATTTCACCAAAAGTAACTTATTTTATATAGAAGGTGTTTAGAGATAAATTACCTGCTAGCCAAAATTTAAGAAAAATGAATGTGCAACTTGACAATAATGATTACATGTGCCCTTTTTGTAATTTAAAGGAGGAATCAAGTTCGGATCTTTTGTTTAGTTACTCAAGGTACATTACTCGTGTCATGAATGATATAGGTGGATTAATTTGAAAACAACTCTGCTAGAAAATTCGAGAAAGACATTTTTGGCAACATTATTTTTTCATTTTTGTCTAATCTCAGAAAAAGGTTAAGCGAAGTGTTGTCTGATGCTCTATCACATGATGCATCTATCACATAATACATTATGCGACATAAATGCATGTGTGTTCAAGAACTAATCTATAGATGTATAATTATGCAAGAGATAATTTTCACATCATGAACTTATCAAAGGTATGCGAGATTTGATTTTCAAATATTCTTTCGTGGTCCAGTAATTTAAGTATTTATATGATAAATTATCTTAATTTCAAGGGTACAACAATAACTTTTTTTTAGATATTGTTGTGGTCATTTTGTATTTATTTAGTGGCTTAGATAAATACAAAATAATCATTGGTAATAGGTATACGTACCCTTGCATGTTATTTTAACATATTTAATCTCTTTGGTTATATATATAAAGAAAGTAGTTAGCATACTATTTTCCCACAACAATTATAGTTGAAGTTAAACAAGGGATGGCATTATAGGCCCAGTTGTTGGCCTGGTAATCATTCATTCTTAAGACTGCCTTTTCCCTGCATCTCCAAGCCTTTTTAAGACATCTTCAAAATTTTAAAATATTTCAACACTTTCTTTTTTGTAATTACTGTTTTATCCTTGAGAGGTAGAGGAATTGAACGTTGAGGGTAGTAGAACCTTGAAGGTGGAGTGAGTGAGTGGCTGTGGTGGGTATTATCGGCGACGACGGAAGAGTGGGAGAGCAGCGGTATTACATGTATATTACGAAATAGGATTTCCTAAACGTATTTATGATTTTAAAAATGAGTTATGAAACGATTGGTTCCGAAATTTTAAATTTTTTAAATGAGTTACAGAATAATATAATTTTGAGAGTGAGAATGTGTTACGGAGTGGAGAATAGTTTCGAAACATTCTATTTCAGAACTGAATTTCAATGAAAAATTTCTCACTCCCAAATATCAAAAGCCGAACAAAATCTCCAAAATACATTACAAATCATTCAATACTTCAGGTACTTGTCAAATATATTCAAATATATTGTTATTGATGGACGGAACTAAAATGGCAAACCCAACACAAAGCCCAAAAATTAAGCCCACAAATTAAATGAGAGGATAAAGATTTAATATTTAAGGTATTTTTGTCTTCATACCATTATTTTAAAGGTATTGTAGACAACTTAAAAAATTTTAGAGGTGCTGAAAAAAAGACTTGGAGGTACAAGAATAAGCAGTCCATTCTTAAAATTCATAGCAGCCCCATCTCACTCAGCATTTGTTAGAGTGCTTCTTCTTGCACCCCCTTGGTTTCTTCCTGCATCTATATAGAGGAAAGACAGTTACCATTGTACCTCTCTTTCTCTTCTCAGGTGCCCCTTCATCTTCTCCCACGCCCTAGAACGCCGCTGCCGCCCTAGTAGCAAATCACTGCTTCAACAGATCAAATTCCATCATGGTGTCTCTGTTCCCATATTTATGGATTAAAAACGAAAAACACAGTGAACCATGTTGCGGCAACCATGGCTTTCTGCATCTTCGTCTTCCTCACCCAGAGTACAATTCGGAATAAAAATTATAATATTAAATTTGTACTTATACAATTTCTATTCCATATTATATTTTATATAGCGTAGTTCGGAATATATTTTTATCTTTTAGATTGGTTGAATACAAGACATTAATAAAATAATATTCAGGATTATATAATTAGGTGATCTTCTATATTACATAATCCAGAACGAACACAAGAGTATTTTTGGAAGTTAAAAAGAAATGGAGGTGCAAGAAGAAGCTCTCCATTTGCTAAAACCAGTGGTCCATTAGGCCCACAATGGAAGTAGTAAGTGTCCAACTAAATATTTTTATTTATAAAATTTCAAAATCTTATTTAAGAAACCTGAATTAAATGTGGGTCTTTTCTTCCTACACCCCCTTAATTTATTGAAAATGATCACTTTCCCCTTCATAAAGGTGAACAAATAAGATATTGTTCCGAAACAAGTTTTCTAGAACAAACAAACTCTCTATCACATATGATATGTATTCCAGAAAAAAAAAAATGTTCAGAATGAGCTTCCCACCAAACTCATCGTTTTACTCTCTCTCTCTCCCTTTTTCATCCTTTTAAAATGTGCAGTCGCGATGAAGAAGAGAGGTGTAGTTGGGGTTGCCGCAGCAGCAGTGATGTACTACAGTGAGAGAGGGTATTTTAGTCTTTTTCTGTGTTAGTATTAGGGTGCAGGTAATAATCATGGGGTTCAGGAAGAAAAATCCTCAAATGTGACTTAAATCAATTATAGGCCATGAATTCAGTTGTCATTTGATTTGGATCATGACGAACTTACAGGAGCAGTTTACAATTTTAAGAGACGGATTCAGTTATGGGCTAACAGGGGTTTCCTCCATATAGATAAAATAAAAAGGACGAGGATCTCTCTTTTTCTAAATTTAATTAGACTGTAAGTTGTAAAAAATTTTACGTTAAATTTCAATATCAAAGTTGGTTGACTTTATAGTTACTTTAATAGTCATATCTGATATGATTCTCAATTGATGAGCAGAATAAAGTCTCCTCAACTAAAGTCTCCTGTGTTACACATCCAAGTATTCAAGCAAAAGAGAATCAAGATTTAAGATGGTGGTAAAGTTTGATAGGATAAAAACCATGTTGGTTGTGTCTCGTCTCTCTCAGGTAACTAGATTGATTTGGTTAATCTTCATGGAAGATGCAATGATTGATAAAAAGAGATGGAGCAAGTAATGATTTTTCATCATGTCTTCATATATATACGCCTTTGAAAAGCAAAAGGGAAAAAACTTCGGACTTATGTCGTCTGATAATAGGAGAAATTTAGAACATGTCTCGAGAAGACTTTTTTACAAAATATTCTTTGTGTGTAGACGGTGAAAGTAAAATCGCCCTTCTCTTGAATGTTTACAATTACATATCAAATCCCGAACACTTTGGGGGTTGTCCCACTCTTACGCAAATGACGTGTTTGTAATTTTCACACTTCCAAATATACCGGACAAAAATATCTCCCAATCCCATGCCTCCTTAGTTTGAAACTTATATCTTTCGAAAGTGGTAATTTAGTTATTTTTTTACTCCCTCGTGATATTTTGGTGCATAGTTAAGAACGCAATAAGAGATTGGGAAATGATGTTTTGTGTTTGGATGAAAGTAGGGTGTGAAGACATGTAGGATACCACTACCCTTATATGATGTATGTGGGAATCTCATAATTATTGAAGAACACAATGAAAACGTTTATGAGGAGGAACAAGAGAGGACCCATATTTCCTCTCTATTATTGTTTCAGAAATCAGCAAGTTGACTCATGGGCCACCCACTCTGAGGACAGCCCCAGTTTTTGGGTCACTCTTCCAGTCACACACACACATGCTCCAATTTTATATTGCTTCCATACCAAACCCTTCTCTACCTTTACTCATCTAAAGGCACAAATAAATATATAATAAAGCACGCACTCAAAAGGAGACGAAAGAAAATATACACTTTCTACCTAAAAATCCAACCCTCTGATTTGATTGAATTCTCTTTCACCTCCCAATTTCGAAATTCGATTTTCACAAACTCGTTGAATTTATAGGTATACTAATTCGTAGCATCAATAAATGTACTCAAAGCACGAGTGGTCTATGAGAAATATTCATTAACAGAAGAAAAATTACCTTATCCCCACGAAAATGGAAATGAATAAGCAATTTAGACGATCTTGATAATGTAAAGCTGCAAGTGCACCACGTAGTGCATGGAAGGGATTAGGAAAAGTAATCAAACTACCAGGGCAAGGAGTTGTCCATACTTTGGGAGGCATTAAACTTTGAAACATTATTTTATTGTACACGAAAGATACAAGAACCTCGCGAATCAAATGAAATACAGAAAGAGCAACCTCAATTTTAATATTGTATGTTGGAATTCCACACCACAATTGGGCAACAAATGGCCTCACATGAGCCCTGTTTGGATGGATAACACAGCATATATATTTTGAGAAGCCTTTTGGTTTATTTTATTTACATTCTTAATGTCCGGAGATCCATGAACCCCATGATCCAGTGATGGTGAAGCATATTACTGTAGTATCTTTCATGGACCGCGCACTACTCTATGATTAATCTTGAACTATATATGAATATAGTTGTATACTAAAAGAATAAGTATGTTAGTGCTGTCTATCTTCCCATTATGAAATACATTTTAATCTCTCAGCAGGTTGGTCTTTTGACAGGATAGATAACATCTACAACGTCACCATCTAATCCATTTAAAACTGGTAACCTATGATTCTTGCCTTTGTCTTTTGTACCATTCAAATATTGGGATAATGTGGAAATCAACGAAAACATAGCATAAAGTGGTATGGATCGAGAATAGTTAGGCAATTCATTCTTTGCTTTCTTGTTTTCTTTAAATAAAAAAATTGTAGGTGACCCCTTTTGCAAATGAAAACCAACTTTCCAAGTGACACATATGCACATTAAGCTTATGGGGTGTTATGACTGTTATGACTGGAAAGAACATGTCCTTATCTCATCTTCTGAAGGGTCAAAAGTACCAAAGAGAGAGTGGCCTCTGGGGAGAGCCTAAGTCTAGACCAGTTTGTAGGTAGCCCACGGATACAAACATGCCACGTTACTTACCATAAAAGTAAAAGTTTCCAAACAAACTATTTGCAACCTATTAATCAGTTGTTGCAACTAAGCTTGGGAGGTTTTAATTCTCACATGGCCCACTGTTTGTTAGCCTCCTCTGTGCCAAGACTAACTAACCAAGAAGTAAGGAACACAACACAGGCTCCTAATGGAATCTCTCAACCACTGTTACACCCTCATGCTCACATAACTCTTCAATTACAACCTATGTTACGTTTCTTGATAGAATTAGAAATTTCAACAACTCAATTATGGCCCTAATACTGTGTTAATAATTGTCTAAGTATTATTGGTTTGAGAAAACAGTTGCCCTTTTTCTCTCTGTTTTGTTGAAAAAGCAAAAGTGGAATGGAGAATGCTGAATGCTGAATTCATGTGGTAGTAGTATGTATATTCCGTATATGTGAAAATCACCCATTCCCTACCAAGAAAGTTTGACATTTGAAGGAGACATACGGTTGTTTAAATTCTCTCCATTAACATATCTGTCGGTTGCTTTAATTAATCCAAAAGTTTTCTTCCTTCTCATTATTATTTATTAATTTGGAATCAATATCTACTACTTGCATAACTTATGGTGTGTAAACAAAAATACACTGAGCCGTATTCAACTCCAAATGATTAGGAACGTTTTTTTTAATACGATATATCTCAATACTAATGAATTAAGATACATATCTACAAAACTGATAAACTCTTTCCACACCCACAATATTTTACAAGAAAAAATAAAAACAAATCTAGCAAAAAGGAGAGAAAATAAAAACTGACTTTTCCTTTTAAATATAAAATAGCATTTCCTAAGTCTGTGAAAGAGTCAAGTAATGATGACTTACGCTTTGGTCGATCCTCGCAGTTTCCAAAGTGGTAAAATGAGAATGACAGGAAGGAAGCAAGAAATGTTGCCTTTATTTTCACCAAACCACACACAGAAGAAGTCCAATGGGCTTTGCCATTATTATTGTTATTATTATTATTAACTGATATTGGTAATAGTGACAGTTCCTGAAACAGAAGGAGCATCTATGAAATAAGCAGTGAAGGGGGGTTAAACGCTGAAGTGCACCAACCTAGCGCCGACTATAATAAGGGTAAGGTATGTAAGCACTGAAGTATAGAAATGAATAAAAAAAAAAGGTAAGATAAGATGTGTGGAATGCACTTTTTAGAATAGGTCATATAGAAAGTGTTGAGCAAAGGGACAGGATTTAAAAGGTAGGAGGTGTAGCTGGTGGTGACCCTGCGCCCTCCAAGTGTCCAACCAATTTTGTTGGGTACTTGTACTGTTGAGGGAGGGGCAACAAAACAAAAAGGAAGAATCAAGAATCAACCTTTGATTTTATCACATATATTATTGTTATTATTTTGTAGGTGTGTATGTGTTGGTCTAGCTGGCTATAGATGAAACACGCACAAAGGAAAATAAATAAAATAGTTGTGTTGTGTGAGTCACAATTTTGAAGTTGTCCAGATAACTCGCTTGGTGCTCCTTTAGCGGGAATCATGTTCCATAAACATAGATTTGAGTCTTCTTATGTGGTGAAAAACACTGCTCCTCTCCCATCAATTTAACTTATATTCCGGGTTAAACCATTTTAACATGTCAGTCGGGTCAACTTCAAATGTGGTTAACTTCAACGTTGCCTGTTTTAGATTTACAAATTTACTTAACATCAAGCCTAGAGACAGACCAATGCATCTTTTAAAATTTATATTGATGATCACATATTTTTCTATCATTATGTATAAATTGTACAGCAAGTATAATATAACATATTCATACAGACAGATTGATCTCAAAAGGCTTATATATAAACAAAATAAAAACATGATCTTCTTATATATATTAAATTTAATTTAATTTTTTAAAAACTTGATAGGAATTAAAGCTCCCATGGTGAAGATTGTCCTTTTTTTTTCTTAAGGAAGATAATGTCACAAACTTTTTTTCATATACAATCCATTGACAAATATTTTATGATAATAATAATAATAATATTTTAATTAATCGATGATACTTTAATAAATAGTCAAATGAGTGATTATTACCTGGTTGTGTAAGTAATATTGGTGTCAGTATATCCTTATTCAATAAAAAAGTTAAAAAAATTATCTTTTTAATAAGTAATTCCGTTCAAATTCAGCTCTTCATGTTTTTTTAAGCTAATTCTTCATGTATTATACTTTTTAATTGAGATTTTCTTTAAAAGAAAAAAAATTCTTTCATTCCAAAAAATACGAGAGGGGTACTTTAAAGAAGGGAGGACTTTAAAGGAGGTCTTACTTTATAGTTTGTTAAATCATACACTACCACAACGTCAAACACTAAGTACACCGTACTAAAGAAAACACTAATTACATTAAATAGGATAAAAAAGATGAAATTTATTGTAAATGGGATTTAAGTGATTTAAAGTTAATCTCTTTATGATTAACTTGAAAGTGATGTGCAGGAGAAAGTTTGTTTAAAATTAAAACAAGCTTTTAAGAAAAGTGATTTATTTATAGTGATTTTTATGAGAGTAGTTTGAAATTAATGCGTGCTTATCATTATAAAAAAAAAAGTGTTTTTTT
>Ga0209700_106701_pt1 | contig 17423 bp, 8 predicted proteins | sample SiratroredBW_FD_187528 | JGI IMG/M metagenome (GOLD analysis project Ga0209700, IMG submission 187528) | Root nodule microbial communities of legume samples collected from California, USA - Siratro red BW (SPAdes) (version 2) | ecosystem: Host-associated > Plants > Roots > Nodule | place: USA...
TTAGGATATATATATATATATATATATATATATATATATATATATATATAGCCAGCTCAAGTTTTCGTCCTCTTGGCCGCAAACACAGAACATTGAACTCATTGAAACAGCAAGTTAATCAGTTGTTAACAAACTGTTGTCACGTTCCACAGTTCTGACGCATTTGGGGTGCACTTCGTAACCACATTGGAGACACTGGTAGGCCCAGCTAGACCCCTGTTCATCGCACACACAGCAGATAAAGGGTCCTCCACCGTTCCCATCTGACACCAAATTCAGGTCATGCCTATGCCCTTCATGATATACCAATGCTGGAAGATCCTTCGCCTCTTCCTCAAGCTGTTTTTCCAGCTCCTCCACTTTGGCGTTCGTGAAAGGGTAAGCGTTCTCTTGGTACAAGTTTATCAAGCTCCTACCATGCACTGTTATCGTTTTGCCATCAGGGCCTATGATCACCAACCAAGGAATCCCTTGCACGTTGAAGTGTCGTACGAGGTTCTTGGTCTCGGGGTCACCGAAAGGCAAGGCTAACCAGGGCATGCTGCTGTAGTAGGAGTCAAAGGATGCTTTGTCACGGTCGCTTGATACCAGCACCACTTCGAAGTCTTCCTCTCCCTTCTCGGCTAGCTCATGCTTAATCTTCTCGTAAACGGAGATCAGTTTGGGAGTGAACTTGGCGCATGGCACGCACCATTCGGCGGAGAAGTAGAGTGCAATTGTTTTTCCCACTAGAGAAGCCACAGGTACCTGTGCACAGGACCAACACCCGTCACGCGGAACAGGATTCTCTGCATGATAACAAAACTGCGTGCACGTGCAACACAAACTCTATTCCTATTAATGGATTCTACAACTTTTTTTCTATAACTACAGATACAATAAAGAAGGAAACAAGATGTGTAATGCTTTTTAAGAGATGTATTAAAAATGAAGTTACCTACTTTATCACATGTAAACATCAGATAAAATAATCATTGATATGCAGTTCAAGATAGTTGATTGTAGATAACAACTGCAAATTAAATTATTTAATCTATTTTTACTAAATATGACAGACAATCCCAAAAAAATACGATATAATTAAAATTTTAAATAATTAATTTTAGAGTCTTGGCTGAAGATTAATATTGAAAAAAAAATTCAGTCTTGTAAATTTATATAATTTTTTTTTCAAAATACGTATCTTTATAATATCTGTTGCTAGAGGCTTCAGCTAGATTGACTTTAAGTGACGCTTACAGTATTTTCGTATACTAAACTCGATTAAAAAATTATATAAAAATGTATATTAATAATTAAAAGGCGTAAAAAAATCTAAATATATATACAATAAACAATTTAAATTATGTTATATAATTATTTTAAATTTCTTCGTCAACTTTTTTAAATCATATTGAAGTTTAATTTATCGAAGTAAAGATGGGTTTAATAACATTACAATTAAGAAGTTCAAGTACAAAAATATATATAAAAAAAATATTTAAGATGGTTGAGAGACAATTTCTTTGAATTGTGAAATATTTGAATAGACAAAAGTGAGAGTGTGAAGTGAATTGTGAGAGAGAAAAAGATTGAAACTTATGATAATAGAGTAGTAGATAAAAAGTGGAGAACAGTATCATGCATGCAAGGAAGCGAGTGAGATAAAGGTGTTGGTGGAAGAGACTATTACCTGTTTGAGTCCAGAGTGGGTGTGGCTCAAAACATAGTCTCTGTGACGGTTTGATAGCAAATTAAGGAGGGTCTGGTTTTCACGCTTCACTTTGTCCTCCTTTCGCAGCTGCTCCAACCTCTGCTTACCGAACGGGTAAGCTTGGACTCCGTAACGGTAAATAAGTTCAACCCCATCACGAACCGTTGCCTCATCTTTACTATCCTCAGGTTGCAACAAAATCAAGCATGGAATGCCTTCCACGTCATACTTTCTGGTCAAGGATTTCTTTGTTTCTAAATCGGAGAACGGAATGGCCAGCCACGGCATGTTTCCATAGAAGCTACTGAAGGCATCCAAGTCCTCGTCAGAGGACACGTACACGATCTCAAATTGAGGCGAACGGCTTTTCAACTCCTCGTAGATTCCAACTAGGACTCGGGTGAATTCCCGGCATGGTGGGTACCAATTCGCAGCGAATAATAGACCCACTACTTTCCCTTCAAGATCAGAAACTTTCACCTGCATAATGCACCATTTCCAACAACTTGAACTTGAGCAATAGTAACTATTTTTCACATTTTGGACTTAACCAATTCTGTTAAAAAAGTCACCTTACTTGTTATTTTATATTTACGTTGAAAATATTTAAATAATATAACATACACTAGTAAATCTAAGCTCTTATATATATATAAGAGATGAATAAATACATAATTCTTTTAATATACTATAATAAAATTTTACTATGATAATAATATTTAAATATACGAATATATAAGACTTGAAAAATCCCAACGCAGCAAACCAATGGTCAAATTCTTGCTACTCAAAAAATATGTCTACATTTAGTGTTTGATTGCAGTCCAGTTAATAAGGGGACTGGGTCTAATCTAAAGAAGGTTGCTCACAAGTTATTATTTAAAATTGTTTCTTTTCAGAAATCCACAAAAATATCTTCGAACTCAACTTGGATGAGAGAATTTTTAGCTTGGCCTCAATGGTAATATTTTAATTTAATTTTTTACTAAAACATCTTGAATTAAGCCTGAAGAAAAATGTTCTCAACCAACCTCGAATTTGAAACCAAAATAATTTCATCTCAGCCTCACATATAACATCTTCACTGTCGCCTCATATGATGTATTATGTATCCCAACTAGGACATTTCCAACACGACCACAACCTCAACCAAGGCAACTAACTCAACTTCCACCTGCCATTATCAACTTAGCATCATTCAAGATATCTTCATCTCAGTCAGAAAATCTTCGGCCTAGACTCTCTTAAATAGAATTCCAAAAAATCTCAACCATCTTTACCTCATACTCAACCGCGCAGGTTTCGATAAGGATAATCTTAGCTAAAGTATCCTCCACACAATTCAACCTAAACATTTGTAGTCTGACCTTTGAAGCCAATAAAGCCCCATGAATTATCCACCTGTTCATGTAAACACTTTTGTCTCTAGTCCAAATAAGCTAAGACCAAGTGGAGTAAAGTTATCCAATTTGTCGCCAAATAAAGCTTATGTCTTTAGAGGGATATATTTTCAGAAAAAAAATATCTTTTCCAAGTAAATAAAAAAACCTAACTTCTTATAATCAAATATCTTTTAGAGAACTCCAGTTTAACACCTCCAGCCGGCCACGACCAGAACAAATCTTGCACGAAAATCCTATAGAAAGAAGAAAAAGGGCATAACGTGGAAATGTGTTCGTACGTGTCGCTGGCATAACAGAGTGTAAGACCATGCCGGACACCGTACGGCTGCCTTCCAGCGATGACCATGTGTCTAGTCTCTGAGGTGTCAATTTACAATGTGGGACAGGGGAAACAACTATACATGAATGTTTTCCTTGATCAATTACAAGGGAAAGCATAACAAAGCATTTCTCTTATTATATAATGAGTGTGATGTTAATGTATTTTCGCATTTAATTTATTCTAGTAATATATTTTTTAATTAACACATAAATGGGTTCCTTTATCTTGATAAGAATTCAGAGATACAAAAGAAATTGAACGAACGTGAATAAAACACCGACAAAGGAGTACCAAGTACATAATGATATAAAAGCAAGGGTACATAACAACAGAAACAGAATCCAGTGTTATCCGAAATTGTGAAAGAGACGGGCCAGCGCAATGGCCCAGTGTTTTCTTCTGTAGGGGATAATGGGCCACGTGTATAACGCAAAGCGTAATAGCTAGGACAACGCTACAGGAAATGTTTAGCTGACACATGTCCTACGATTCAACCCTTGGTCCTCCATCACACACCGATAGGGACTACAAATATTGGGCATGTGTAGCTCGTGAATGCTTTGCATCTATAATCCAACAACTCCACACCCAACAAGAATATCATCACCATTCATGTTTAATTTATTTTTCACACTCTTAAAATAACCAAAACTGGGTTGAACAATCAGCAGGTGTCTAAATATATTTAACAAAATGCTGGGACATAACGCTCCTTTCTTGGTTAACCGAAAAAAAAGGTGGAAGCAATTATTTTTCCGTATATGATAGTGTGAGGTAGTTCACGATTTCTTAGTTGAACAACTTCAAAGACAGTCAACCTTAAATTTTAAAGAATGCTTTTCTTAACTAATTGACTATGGTAAAGCAACAGCTGTTTACTCAAGCAATCATAGTGCGGGACCCAATCATAAGTATTTACAACGCTCCATTGACGGTGTCTTTATCTTTACAATTAAAGAAGAGTTGTGTAAATTTTTCTTTTTTTCGCTTCATATTTTGGGGAGGGAGGAGTTTCAATTTTTTTTTTTTTACAGTTCGTATAAACAACACCCTTTTTATACATAATCCACTCTCTATTACTACTTATAAAGATGCCATAACTCAGCGGAATCGTAAGCTTAGTTTGTTGGGAATGGTTTCATGAAATTAAAGAGTAAAGGACTAGACCACTATGGAACTATTCAAAAGCAAGTAGAGGACAAGCCATATTAGACAGCACATCACAGCACAAAAAGATTTGCTTCTCACAGTTTTGATCCGTTTATTTGGGCGTGTAAAGGACTTGGACGGGTCAAGTTCTTACTTCCCGTTAATGGTTCTCAAATAAGAAAGGTCATGGGAAGTGGAATTACCAACTCGATTCATATTTAAAGAAAAAAAAATGTAAACATATTCTGCATGGAAGTTTACAGCTAACCAGAGAGATCATAACTAACCAGATTTAGTTTTTTTACAAATTGAGAAGTTGCATCCTTTAAATAAGACTAATCTGATAATTGTTTTTAAACCCTAGAACATGATTTCTGTGGAGGATGATTAACACTCCGACAGCTACAATTTTGGGGTTGCAAATGTTCTAAGTTATGATATATAACATACAAATAGATAAATCTAGAAACATCTTACCTTTTAAAATCTCTATAAGAAAACAACTGACACATATATGCTGGGTGGGTCTTCACTGAGCATGCTTGGGTTGATGCAACAATCGTTTTAAAATACAATGAAGAATTTTTACAGATAAAGCGTGAACAAAAAAAAAAAGCAATATTTTTTTGCAGTTACTAAACCATCGACCAAAAACACTAGGCTCACTCGCCACCACTTCTGCGGCAGCAACCCACCAAACATGTTTCAATTTTTTAAACAAACAATTTCAAAAAAAAAATTGCAAGACTAACCGCTGGCCACCAGAAGCCACAGCGAAGAGCTTGAACAAAGGAAACAGAAGGAGAAGTAAAGAAACTAGGATTTACATAATCATATATTTTCTTGGTTAAATTTCTAAGGAAAATCTCGCTATTTTCCGCGGCTAAGTACAAAAGTTGGAGGGCCGTGAGGAAGTCTGTGAAGATGTATAAAGCACACAGATGTTAAATCATATCAAGATCAAGATAATATGAAAAGGACGAAAACTGAGCAGTGACCACCATCTCAGCGAAAAGTTGAACTAAACGATACAAGTATAACCAGCGTAGGAGCATACTCTATACTATTTATTTTCTTTTTCGTTTATACAACGAATATACTATTATCAGGTATTACCCGAAGGAGTCTCTGAATAATTAACTCTGACAAAGTAGTAGTGAGTTATGAGAGTGATAGAGAACCTGAGCCCCAGTTGGAGAGAGAACATAATCACGATCTTGCGAAGCAAGGAGCTGTGAGAACTTGCCGGTGCTACAAATATTATTCACCACAGCTTCAGTTTCATCCTTCATCTCCGCTCTCATCACTTTCTCTCTCTTTTTCTCTTTTTCTTTGTTTTATACTGTGTTGCAGTCTAGAGACGAAAGCACCGGGAGGAGAGTTTGAGCGTCCTCATACACCCGACACTTATATTCATTAGAAATAGAATCATATTCTTTCCACATCATTACATCCTATGCATCCACAAATCACACAAAAACACCTTCACACGTAGCATTCATCTGCGCCCCGGGATAATACCCGCCTAAGGCGCACACACACGGGGAATGATGGTGCAGCCTTTTCGATTGCGGGATCTCATCCATGTGCAGCGAAGCGATGAAATGAAGGCCACGTGTATGATGGTGATTTTGGAATGGGGTTATTATTAGCTGCTATAACTTCTGGCCACGGTGATATGGAAGGTCCGTGTTGTCATAAAAGACTTTTGAATTTGAATAAATTGATGATGCCGAATACGGCAAAACTCTTCTTCCAACACCTGTCACTCCCTTTAATTTTCTTTCTTTACTTTTCCGTCGTCACTCCTCTTTCTGCCCAAGCTTTCACAGCCTACGCTTCTTCCGTTCCGTACATTGCAGTTTGTAACGTGTAAAATCACACTTTCCGTTTTTTACTTCACAATTTTCAGGTTTATTTACATTCTTACCTCCAATTTATCATTTTTTTTTTTACTTTTTACATGTCTTGTTTCTAATTTTTGAAAATGATGTTTGCCACATTTTGTCTACTTTTAAAATATATGTTTTTAAAATAAAATTTTTAATAAATTTTGATTAAATTTCTTATAATAGACTTTTCTACAATATCTAGTGTGGCTCTGTATGTTTTAGTAATCCTATTTATTTGTTAAGCTTTCTTAAGCTTTATAGTCTTTTATTAGAATTAATGTTCACGTCCCTTTGTCTCACCTTATCTATTCTCCTAATTCACTATTATTTTAATTTTGGTTACTCGTATTATAATTTATTTGATAAAATTATTTTATATTTTATGTTTATTTTAGTATTTATTATATTTATGTGACAAATTTGTCCTAAATTACATCTTTATTGTAAGATTTACTATATTTGTGGCCAAATTTACTCCAAATTACACGTTTCCTTTAGCGGTTTGGATAAATTCCTTTTATACTTAGAAGATTCAGTATTCTTATTTTTCTTAACAATTTTTATTAACTTAAATATTGTTATACAACCTCTCAAGTGAATCGGTTTTCTATCTTCTATTGCATGACCCTTTATAGTAGATCAGTTGGTTTTACACTTTTCATTATATAGTTTATCAGTATTGAGCGACAAAACTAGGTTAAATGGATCGACTTTGTATTTATTACTACAAATATGACTTTGTATTTAATATATATATATATATATATATATACATATATATATATATATATATATATATATATATATATAAAATATTTGCTGTTTTACTATATGGTTTGACTGATTAAATTAGAAGATTGTAATTATTTTTAACTCAAAATATTTTAAACTTACATTAATTAAGTCAATTTAATTTTCATGCCGAAAAACTAAATCAATTTAAATTCGTTTTCAATCATTATTTTTAATTAAAATGTTATATTTATTCATAATACGAAATCGGTCCTCAAAACCAAAAGTCCACTTCTATTTTATAATATTTCAAAAAATAGCATTCTCTAAATCACTCAAATGTTTTTTTTTTTAAATATAACGAGAATGTTAAAATGTATAGTTGAACAGTCAAAATATAAGTCTATTTGATATGGGGCTATGCTGAGTTTCTGGGGAGACTTACAGAGTCCAACCCTACACATCCTTCATTGACATTTTCGACCTCTTTCTATATTTTGCAACAACTTATTCTTATCCTTCTTTTCTTCATCACTACTGCACCTTATACCCTATCGATTCTTAGGTTCAAAGGAGAAAAAACAAAAGAGAAAGTAACGCGTGTCTCTCTAAATGAGAAACGTGGAAGAAATGACCTTAGCAACGAGCTTTTTCTTAAAAAAAATTAGAAAAAAAAAAAAGAAAGTAAACATGCAATATCAACATGACAACAATTGGACGATTTTTCATATAATTATAAACTACAACTAAAACTAGCGAGATCGGGTTATATGAAATGCTGAAACGTGTAAGTGTGAAATGGCGGTTGAATATAATTTATTTAATGAATAGAATTAAAAACTATTAAAAGATTCTATATTTATCCTATACTCTACCTCTCAGTTCATATTTTATTTTTTCTAAAGTACATTATATTTATATATCAACTTAATATCTCACAGGATTGTTAGTAATTCAGATTAATTCTTCCCAAAGATAATTTAAATGCTGAAAATAAAATGTTTAAAATAATAATAATGTACATAAGTTATTACTACATTTGTATTGTAAATCATTTTCTTTGTGTAACAGCTGTCATTAAAGAAACACTTCAGATCTTGAAATCACTAATAGGGACTTAAACAGTTACGAAGCCCCTAGCCCATGCTAACTCATTCTCCAATCTCCAAGAACAATTTCGCGTCAAACTTTTCTACTCTCAAAATAATAGTTTTGTAAAATTGTCATACAAAATTCCCAAATACTACTAGATTAATGTAAATTTAGTTAAAAATGCTTTTGAAAACCATATTCAGGCTTCTTTTAATACACCTAATCATGTAATAATTATTTGAATATATTTTTAGAACATAATTTAAAGAGTGGTTGTTATTTAAAATACAGGGTATGTTATTAATGCATCTGTGAAATAATGTCATATATTAAATAAATGATTTATTAAAATATTAAAGATAGAATTCAAACCATTAACTTTAAATTTCAATACCAACACTTACCCATAAGCTATTATATATATATATATATATATATATATATATATATATATATATATATATATATATATATATATATATTAAATACAAAAATTGTGTGCACAATATTACTAGAATTATTGATGAATGAATATTGAAGCAGGAGAAATCAAGTTAATTTATAACATATCAATTCATCATCGTTTATTCATTATAAGTATTACTTTTACTATACATAGTTGTGCTATTAATATTGTGGATAAACTAATAATTTAGTGAATATTAATTGGTGTATGTATTGATATATTTTATTAAAAAATATTTAAATCATGATTAAATATATTAGAATAAAGTTAAATAAAAAATGATATTACATAAATAATTATTTATTAAAGAGTCTAGTTCAGAAAGTGAGTTGTTATAAAGTCTTTTCTATGTTAATTTTTTAGATACACAAAATATGATATAAATAAATCTTAATGACAAAAATATACATACTAAATGTTCAATATTTGCATCATAGATTTTCAATTAACCTTCTTCTGATATCAATGACACCAAAATAAATTATTCATGATAAATTAATAGCTGAGCAGAGTCATGTATAACTTAATGACTATTTTAGTAGAAAAAGATGTTAAGGGACAACAAAGAAATAATGAACTAATAGAATTAATGTTCACTTGGGATTTTCAGAAAACATGTAAGCCGTGCTTTTTAGAGATAATTATTAACACCTATATAGTTATGGTATAACAACCTGATATTATTTTAATAATAAATTTTAAATAAAGGTAACTAGTATGTAGATATATATGATAGAAGTCCATAGACAGATATTGGATAGTTTATTTATTTATTTATTTTAATTTTTCAATTTTAATTTTTTTTCTCTTTTTTGTGTTTGAGGTTCTAACCTTGAAAAATTTATCAGGTTAAGGTACTGAAGAATTGGAGGAATATAAATATTTTAAATCACTCAAAGTTTGATAGATATAAGTATACTACCGTTCTCTTTTTATGTTTTAAAGAGATATATTGTTAGTGTGTTGATACTTTAAAATCTGTACGATTTAGATTGTAAATAAATTGTTGGATAAATAAGAAAAATTTACATTATATATTTATAATGTTTTTTTTGTCATGGTACATAAGACAAATGAAAGTTAAAACCATATGATTTTTTTATTGGGCTGTTTGATTTATAAGTATATTATTGTTGTTATAAATATAAGAGTAGCATTTGGGAAAGTATTTATAATCTTATTTGAATTTAAGCATGACAAAGAAGAAAAATACACATATCTTAAAACGTATGGGTGGTACATAAGTCATGTTTTGATTCATGCGTCAAACGGTGGTCAAAAATAACTTTTTAACTTGTTAAAATATTTATAACAAATTATTAAGGTGAAGTATTAATGAAAACACTGATAATGATAGACAATCAAATAATAAGATAATAGTTTAAGTAAGAAAAACTAAAAAAAATGTCATTATTGAGTTGTATTTACTTAAGTGATAATCAACTAAAATGAATGACATCTTATTTATAACAAAGAAATTAATTAAATAAGAATAACTCATTCAAATAATTTATTAAGAATTAACGATTTTATATTATATTATATTATATTATATAATTTATAAAAACATAATTAATTATATATACACATGTAATTAATAATGAGATATATAATATGATTTGTATAAAGTTTAAGTTTCTAACAAGTTTAATTTCAGATATTTTATTATATTATAAAACTTTTAAAATATACTTAGTAGTAACAACTTTTCCTTGATAATTTTGAATTGTTTATATACACACATTTATTGTTTATATACAAACATTTATGATATTAATATACATATTATAAAATATTTTATAAAAAAATCATTAGTTTATTTAAAATATGTGCTAACGTTAAAGATAGTAAAATTATTCTTTTAAAAAAATTGAGTATATAATTTCATTTTTATTAACAATTTAATTGTTAAAAATTAAACTATAGAATATTGTAGTGAATTTAAAGGTGGTTGAGTACCAACCTGAGTTTAGTTATTTTTCAACAACCCTATATTTAATCAACAATGACAAATGAACAGTGAAAGAAATCCTGTGTCACAATGGAGCCACTCATTTTCCATGCACAGTTGGGGTGATTCTCACGATTCTGTCAACGAGACTCTGGAAAATACCATAAGATTTATTACATAATAAAATATACACCTTAAAAACTGAAATCAAACTTTTTGACAAAAAAACAACATATTTTTAATAGAAAAAAGATGTTAGGGAGAGTTAGGAGGGTGATTGTGATGGTGACTGTGAAGTAGGGTGCGGAATTAATGAGAGGGATGGAAGAGAAGGGGCATGCGTAGGGATAATGACACGTATAAAGGCAATGGGACAAGTGTCACGTGTTGGGGCATGGAGGTTGTTGTCTTCCCTCGTAATTTGTGAATAATTGGAGTGGTTGGGCCCACACCATAATAGTTGAAGGTCACGTGTCCTTGGAAAGGGTCAAAAAGCCACACCCGTGCTTCTTTCTTTCCTCTTCTTCTTCTTAGTCCAAAACTAGGTAGATAGATTAGCTAAATACATGTCCGTGATCTGCAACTCGATACAATTCACAACAAGGAGACTCGTGTCACACCTCCTAGAAAAAGCACCATCAGAAATCATGGTTTCTTCTGCACGCATTGTCCATCTCTCTCTCTCTTCTTCTTCCTTGTCTCTGTTTCACTTTCTTCAAGCTTCTTCTCATGTCTATCTACCATTGGCCCAGAAAACTCTTTCACTTCCCAACTTCCAATGTTAGTTCAGCTGTCACGCAATTTCTGCTGTCTTTTCCTTTCAACAATTACCAACATGTTACTACTCCAACCAGCCAATTACTCAATAAAGTTTAAAAGTAAATATTTTTTAAAAAAAATTAAATGGATCAAATAACTCCTTCATTTATTATTATCTCATTTCTTTTGAACTGACAATTTTAAAAAATTACTCTTTATAAAATCTACTATCTTCTTCTGTTATCAATTATATATTTCTGTGTTTTCTAATAAATTTACACTAGAGAAGAACAGAAGAATAAAAATAATATCTATTTTATTATAATACAAAATGGTTATCATATGAAAGATAGAAGGAATAATTCAGATTTAAATAACAAAAGTTTAACCGACCACAATCACAAATAATGTTCCTGTTTTAATTACCTGCAGTGGTGACACAGTACTGTATATATTTGGACCAGATCTGGTGGAACCCTGCATTCACTCTTTTTATTAAACAAGTATTAATGTGAGTGTTATCCAGCTAACTACAATGAATTGATGATTGAACACTTATTCATTCCTTTCTATATTAAAACCAAATATATCTATAAATAATATAACAGCAAAAAGGATTTGCATAAAAATTACTAAATTACTTTTAATTATTTTTAAAACATTTTCAAAAACTATCAATAAATAGTACTGATTTATTTTTTTTTCTTACCAGTAGTATCATCTGATACGTCAAGATCTTTAGTTTTAAATGGTGTATTCAAATTTATTAGTAACATATTATTATTGACACGGATTTTACCAATACTTACTGACACTATTAATTTATGAATAAATTTAAATTATTTATTAATAAAAGTTGTTAACAATTATTGATGAATTTGATCCGTATTTATTGATAAATTAATTACCTAAAATCCGTTAATAATTATTAATGAACTTAAGTCTGTCACTAAAATAATTATAATAATAATAAGAATAATAATATTATTTATAAAGATAATAATAATAAATGATCATACTAACAAATTAAGATAATAATAATAATAACAATAATAATAATGAAGATAAAAATAATAATAGTAATAATAAAATTATTATTAATAAAAAAATAAAAAAAATATCTATGATAATAATAATAATAACAAAGATAATAATAATAATAATAATATATAACTTTATTGATGTAATAGTCATTGGTTATGTTTGGTTTCAATTCCTTGCTGCAGTAGAATGTTAATGTTAATGACATATTCACATTACATCAACAAAACTTAGTTAACTTTTCAAAATCAAAACCTAAGTCATCACTATTTAATAATGAGGTTGGTGACACTATATACAAGGAGATGACTAAAAGTATAAAAGTATCATGGTCACTCAAATATTCCTCCAACCTAAACCTTTGAAAAGAAGATCATCTCCGTCCAAATCCTTAAATGTCATACAATCTTGTTTCCCTTCAATTGATACTGAACCAACATGTCATCAATAATGATGTTCCCTTATACTTTTAAATTTCATTTCTATTATCTCTAGGGAAAGGAAAACATTATTTCGTTTTTTAAAAAAGTAAAATCAAATAAAACTTTTTAATAATAGTAAAACTAAATTGAAAATATTAACAAATATTTAGTGAATGTTATTATTCTATGTCAGGTTGATATAAATTTCCATATAAACGAAACTACAAAATCATTAAAAAAAACTTAAATATGCATGTTTTATGTTATTTAAACGTCCATGTAATACTATTATTCCTCTTTAATGAAATTGCTGTTTTTTTTTTAAAGTTTAATGTTTGTGTTTATATTGATCCCTAATTGTTTGATCCTACACATTTAGTTGTGTTGTAAAACTCAGCTTGATCTGTGAACAAGAGAAGATAGCCAATAACTAGTCGTCAACAACTGATACACATATTTGATAGATTAAAAATACATATTATAAAAATTGATACATAACTAAACCTTCTGGATAATATAATAAATAAAAAAGTTATCACAATAGTTTTTACGTCATCAATTACCATTTTTTACAATAAAAATACAAATGATAAAAGATATTTTACAGTTTAATTCCAAAACTTTTAGGAATTGGGAAAAAATAGTAAACACATTATTTTACAGTTTAATCAAATTAAAGTGTGATAGTACCTAAACAAGTAGAGATATTCATATAACGCAATGAGGTATGCATATAATTTCCAGAGTTTTCTGCTATTCTTCATCAGCAAGAAAACTCAGCGTGGTACAACTGTGCAAGGAAGATAAAACAAAGTGCACAGATGTCAAAGTAGTGTCCAAAAATAGAGCTTAGTATATTTACTAATACCTACAGCTGTCAATCAAGTAGAAAACAAAATGGTAGGTCCACCAACATTACTTTCTGTGCCATTGCTGAAAATGGCAACTTCATTCCTTTGCCAACGTAATCTATAGTTTATTAGTTATTAACCCGTCTCTTAACTAACATTCTGGAATTTCCATTTCTGGAACTTGATGATTTTTAGAGTAATTAAAAATTCTCTTGTTGAAATGTTGGTAATTGGAGTTGAATCTTGGATTTAACTTTGTGAGAGATGTTGGAAACTGTGTTGTAAAATTGTGACTAAGATTCTAAAAGTTCTCATTTTAAAATGAAACAAGGCCCAGTTTATGTTCTACGTCATAGTCAGTTATTAAAATTTGTAGATTTATAAATATTTAAGTCAAAGGTAGTTGATTCCAAGTAAATCAAACCTTTAATTTTAATCCTTCACGCACGCAAATATTCCACATGAGAAAAAAAGAAAAACTTACAAGCAAATATTCCAAGAAAAAGTAAACAACCTTAGAGTGTCACTAGCGTAGGATATATACCATCTTACAAGATAAGCCAACCTGTCATGCATGCGTGGCGTTTTAAAAAGCAAACTAAGCTAGTGGATAATCATAATCATAATAATAATACATATACTTTACTAACGAAATGATTTGAAATTATAAAATTAACTTTCTTTCCAATAATGGTATAACTTTATATGATTGACTCGCTTGAAATGTTTAAGTGGTTTGTTTTTATATTTTCAAAAAGTTATTACTTATCCGATTGAGTTCATGTGCTTTTTCACTATTCGTGTATAATATGACATGAAATTTGGAATCACGAAAGGAAAGGAAATAGAATTTGTGAATCAAATGTATATTTTTAAATTAAAAACTTAACTTTATTCTTAAAATAGTCACTCATTGTCTTAAGTTTTAAGTAGAACTGAGTTAAATTTTCTTATAAAGTTTTGGATATATTTTTTTAATAAAAAATGTGATTATTCAAAGATAATATTTGGTTGGCTGCGATTCTACGAGTATTAAACATTTTTTTACCAGTCTCACAAAATTGGACGTCAAATAGAAATTTAAATTTCTTAAACAAAAATATATAATATAATGATATGCCAGGGGTTAATGTTAATAGTTTATTACATTATGTACAAGGCGTGCGTTTTCTCAGTGTTATAATAATACATGTAAAGAAATCATTAGACACAGTCCATCATACTAGCGACTCCATAAGTTTACCAGTTCTCAGCAACTGGCAAATCAAACACAAAAAATTCTACAATGGCTTTTACTGTCCAAAAATCAACAAGGATAACTAATTCGTGATGTTAAGGAATGGTTGTTCATTACAAGAACCAACAAGATGAGACTTTAAATAGAAGAAAAACACACAAGAAATAATCATTCGACCTATGTTGTTGGGAGCCTTAGAAATTAAAGAATAGGCTCACATAATTGAGTTTCTAGTTGAAATCAGATGGGTCCTTTCCTTCAAGAACTATTCATTTGCCGCTCCATCAATCTGGTGGATCCATTCACATGGTCTACATGCAAAAGAAATTGCAAGAAAACTCTTTAAAGAAACCAAACAAGGAGTGTCGTTTAGCATTCTTGAAATTACTAAAGATTTCATTGTTTTTCCTCGTAGATTTTAGTTTGAACAAACGCATTGTCCAAAAGTCTCTTTGTCTGTTAATTAAGTTCAATTCCTAGAGACGAGCAAAACTGAATTTTGTATAGCCTAAACACAGTCATGATCCATTCGTTTTGACACTTACAAAAGTCTTTTGGTATATTTTGGAATTCAAACAAAGTGTATCTGTTCAACAGGTTTTCAAACAAGGCCCAAATCATCTTATACAACTATCTTTCTAATTAACATATGAATTACCAGATAACAATATCACCCATTCACCTTTGTTAGGTAGCAATTAGTAGGTTTTGCACTCCAAACTTATAATATTTTTCGTTTGTAGTCAATTATCTTCTTATATCTTAATGTCAAATCCATTTCCAACTCTCCAAAGCCTATTTCCTGTTACAATCCAAAAAATATGTTGAATACTTATCCAAGTGTATCTTGAAAAATACCCTTGTACTGCATTAGTAAATATATTTTTGGGAAATTTTGTCCATAAGAACTGGGCAAGAAAAGAAATAGGCTGAAACAGTATTCTCCAACCTTTCTTTGGTAATATTGCCTTGTTGAAAGTCCTGAATATTCCAAACGTCATATATAGGGTGTTTCAACTTTCCCGAGATTCGTTTGCATAAACTTCTTTTAGAAAAAACTTAAGAAAAATAAAATAGAACTTTCATAAATCAAATTAAGTTATACATAACGTAAAGAGTAACTTTTTTTGAAAAGATTATATAAAATATTTTTTAAATATATCTAATATTTAAATTAATTAATTAATGAAAAGGTTCATTTCAACTCTTTTTTTTCTCTATCATTCAAATACGAATTTTCATTCACAATTCCTGCTCCCAAATAGAATCTGGTCACACTCTCCATGTGGGTACGTAAACTTATTAGGAAACAAAACAACCTATAAAATGACGGGAATAACTGACACACCGATTTGATAAAAATTTCTCTTGCAGATGATCATAAGAACTTTTCTTTCTATACCTTTAACTTTTTTCCCAAATTCGATCCAAGACAATTTTCAATCCTTAGTGTTTTGACCTGAAGTTGATTAATATAGGTTGAGAATATTTGAGATTTTCATTCCTCAGCAATTTTATAATGTTATTTAATTAGAATTTTCTTATATATATATATGATAAGTTTATTGACTTTTATATATAACACTACTTCTAGGCTTTTATATAAGAAAAAATATTTTTAACTTAATTTTAAAAACTATAAATTATGATGATATTATTGTCCTTTTTTCATTTATTCGTTACACAATTAACAATAGATAAAGCTAACGAATGTCTAAGGACACAGGTTAGCTATGGAATTAAAAGAATATATATTTTCTAACCTCTAGATTATTAAAAACTTTAGATTTTTGAATCCTAAGCTTTAGGAACCTGATAGCATTTTGTTCTTAACTGCAAGTTGCATTCATTAATTAACAAAGTTATTCCTTAAATGACTGTTAATCTCATTAAATAGCATTTAGTGACCCGACTTAATTTTATGGACATTTTTCGAATAAAATCCAAATTGTAATATTATTAACTAACATTTATTTATTTATTTAATGTTCACGAGGGATTATTTCTTATACATAGAGAGTCAAAAGTTGAATTTATGACAATATAAATGTGATTAAATGTCATTTAATTTCTCTAACTTAACTGTCTAGTTAGTTTTAACGAATTTAATTAAAATTTAATGGTTATAAATTAGCCTGTTTCATTAATCAAACATAAATGATCAGCGTATGATTTTGTAGGGTATAGTTTACAATTAAATGACATTGGAAAGTTGTATATTAATATTCATTCAATTTTATATTAATAGACCAATTCACACCAGTATGTGTAATAAGAGTTCGTCAAGTTTTTTTTTTCTTTTTAAGTTTTATAATTTATTTAATCTTTATATATAATTAAAAGTTTTTATTAGTTTTTGTACAACTATATATATATATATAAATCTCTTCTAGTCTTCTACCTACCGTGTTAA
>Ga0209700_106703_pt1 | contig 17408 bp, 7 predicted proteins | sample SiratroredBW_FD_187528 | JGI IMG/M metagenome (GOLD analysis project Ga0209700, IMG submission 187528) | Root nodule microbial communities of legume samples collected from California, USA - Siratro red BW (SPAdes) (version 2) | ecosystem: Host-associated > Plants > Roots > Nodule | place: USA...
CCTCGCCATAATCCTGAAATGAACCATACATATAAACTTACAATTCTTACAATTGCGGATTACACAAAAAGTAAGACATTCAAAATTTGGAGTCTCTACGGTTTGTAGAAACCGTAGGTAGTTCAAAATTTCTCTTCTACGGTTTGTATAAACCGTAGAACAGTAGCAAATTTTTTTCTTCTACGGTTTGTAGAAACCGTAGAACAGAAAAAAAAAATTTCTTCTGTGGCTTGTACAAACCGCAGAACAGAAAAGAAATTTCTACTGTTCTACTCCGTGAAAAAAAATCAGGCCACCGCCGTCCTCCGCCACCAATCCACCACAACTACCTCTACAATCTAAAATTAAACTTACAATGATGCTTACCTTCCTTTCAATTGCTTGAATGGGTGCCAAAATGATGGAATTTGAATATTGTAGGTGTGGTTTTCACCAACCGTAAATGGAGAATGATAGTGAACCAAGGTGAACCAAGCAACCAAGCAACCAAGGTGAGTAGATCTGCAACTGAAATACAAGCACTCAAAGTGGAAGTGGAGGTGGAGGGAGAGGTGCAGCCGTCGTGGAATGGGGTGCAGTGGTGGTGTGGGAACGGGGTGCAGTGGCGTTGAGTGGAGGCAAAGTTGAGGAAGAAGGATAAAAGGGGTGGTAGAGGGTATAATGGGATATGAAATATTTTTAAAAAGATTAAATAATAAATTTGCCTAGAATATGAAGTACAGGAAGATGATACGGAGGTGCAAGAAGAAGCAGTCGTCTTCCAGAACCGCTCCTTTTTGTCGTGTGCTGTATAGCTCTTTTTTGGTGGGCTTTAAGCCACGTCTTTAATAAAAACAATTAAATGATAAGATTTATAAATTGACCTAGTAATTTATGTATATTTTTTGTTTTTAACTTTATATTCTTCAAATCCATGTGTTTTTATCCAAATTCAAGTTAATTTTATGCTAACCTGTAGTCGCAAGTTTCGAAAATTTTGGTTTTAAAATTAAAATTGGAAATGAAAGAATATTGAAATATTATTGATGATGCTTAATTCTACGTTAAGAGCATATGCAACACATATCTTAGTCAGGATAAGATCCTATCTATGATGAGTTGTTGGAATAATATACGAGGAAAAGTAAATAAACGTGGTTGCTTATCTAGCACAAGACATTGGAGAAATGAATAGACAATTTTTCAAATTTTTATATTCTTATTTTAATATTTATTTTATGTTCTGCCACTAAAATTAGGTTTCCGGGTACAAGTGTTCTAAGTTTGGATAAAAGGAAGAGAAATAAAAAGAAAAAAAAGTAAAAAAAAAAATGTGAATATTTATATGAAGAGAAAGAGAACAAAAATAAATAGAAAGATTGCACTTTATATGATTGATATAATAAAATAATTTATTTTCGTATATTATCTCTTTAAAAATAACTTAACAAATAATTTAAGTAAAAATAATAAATTAGATTTAAAATAAACTTTAAATAAAAAATTATAATAAAATTTAACAAAATAAATATTATATTTTATTTATTATTTTAATAGTGTTTATTTGAGTTATTTATTGTAAAAAAATATAATAAAATATTAAGCATATAATACATTATTGTTTCGAGTTTACTATTTTCCAAAGAAAAAAAAAGCTTATCTACATAATTCACATTTTAAGCTGATATTTTTTTTATCAGCAATAATTTTAAGCTGATATCTACTTTTAGTTTTTATAAATTGTATTTATATTAAAAGCATATTAATACACTTATTAAACAACAATAAAATTTCAAGTATCACATATATAAATTCTAAATGCAACTAAAACCAAATGAAGAAAATTAAATTAAAAAAAAAAGCATATTAAACATAAAATTGCATAACAATATATGAAATTGTTTGGAAATAAGATAAAATTACATCAAATATATTCATTAATTATATTTCATTATATTTTAATACGTCTAGTTCGAAAATATTGTGGAATGGATATAGAATATTCACATTCAAAATTCTACTAAAAGAGGCAAGTTCTGGTCCACACAAATAATAAATTACACATATAATTTACAAACTTTATCAAGTTTCAAGTAAAAGTAACTTTAATGTGAATTATGAATGTTCAATAGGTAGTGGTGGAATAAGATGAAAAAAATCTTGACACAACATGACATCTCAAGTTGTATTATTTTCAAAATAATAGTATAAATTATAATTTATTGAATAAATTATTTATAAAATGTAAGGATATAAGATTGTTTGCAGGGATTTGGATTAAAAATATTGAATGTCTATGAGATATTTAAATTGAAAAGAATAATACTCAGTAACTTCAACACGTAAATTTTATTTAAAAATCCGAGTTATGAATGCTGAAATAAATTAAACAGAAAAGCTTTTGTTTGAACTTTAAAAATGAAAGCTTAAATGACTTAAATTAGTGGGTAATCAAACATGTAAAGTCATTGAAAGTGTTTTACTTGTTAATATAGACAAGAAATAAGATTATTGTAATCTCAATCAATTTATTTTAATTTTTTATGTTAAAGGTTCACACATCATTTATTAAAGATGACGTGCCTTGATTTAGATAACTTATTTTCTTAATTTTTATTTTTTTTAATTCAATCGTGTTTAATACAATAGTCTTAATTTTATTAATGTTAAAATTTTAATTTTATTAATTTTATTCTTATAATCATTATCTTAAAAACTAATTTTTGAGAAACGAAGTTTCCAATTCACAATTCGTTTATGTAAGTTAAGCACAGCCATGGCACGTTAGAAAAGAGTGAAACAGAATTCGTTGACAAGAAAGATTTTTTTTTTTCCGATTTATTCTTAAATTTGTCAAAAATAATTAGCAGATTTTTTTTTTCAGGATAAATAGGAGATTTGATTATAACAAAATTTTATGTCATAATGTAACTTACGATATCGTATCGTCACGTCTTCAAAAACACTAATTTTATTGTATTCAAACCTACAAAAGACTCCTATAGTTAATTATAAATGCTGATAATAGAATAAATCATTTTCTTAAGATAACAAAGATGTAATAAATGGTTTCAAAAGTATTAAATATTTATCAAACTAATCTTTAATATATTTTATTACCGTCTAAGAACTAATTTAAAGATTTTTCAACATGTGAAGGACTTTTTCGTATAATTCCTAATACTTAAGGAATTGAATTTGTGTTATTTTAGAGATGTTTTAAAGAAAAAATTGATTTTAAAAGTTTGTACTAAAATTTATTGCATATGCAAAAGGTTGATTTAGTTATTGTTGTTAAGTGGTTTGTTTCATTGCTCTAGAGTTTAATATAATTAGTATTTTATTGCGTGTATAGTTTAAAGTAAATTATTTTATTATGATTATTTTTTTTAATAGACTACTCAAGTTTTAATAATAATATTATTTTTTTAATTTTGTAATTTTGATTTTTTTATTTTTTGATTAAAGAATTATTGAAAAGTAAGTTGGAACAAAATATATCATTGGCAACTAAAAATGTTTCAAAATTTGTTGAATATCATTAACAAGTAACAAATGACAAAAAACAATATTGATATCCACAAAATATATTTTAAAATAAAAAAGGACGATGGATAGCTTTATTCTTCTCTTTTTTATTGTGAGGATATTTAGTCATTACTGTAATACGTAATGAATGGATTTTCTTGTCGAAACTGATAGTATTATATACCAAGCCCCAAAGGTCCTTTTTTACTTTTCACACCTCCAACTTCTAAGGAGACTTTATATAATACCTAAACTAGCCCTCCCGTTCCATCTTCCAAAAACTTCACACTCACCTATTTTACCCTCCACAGACAAAAAGAAAAAGTAACAAACCAAATGCTATATGAAAAAAAGTAATGAAGGTTAAAAAAAAAACTTACTGAAAAGACAATGGACATAAGAAAGAGGCAGTTTTGTAAAAGAGAAAGAGAAAATAATATGTGTGAATATGTTGAGGAATTGGAATTTCAGAATGAGTGTCTCAAGAGACTTTTACTTCTTCCACCTCAAATTTTACTCTTTAGGTTGTATTTCAATGGTAACTCATGGATTACCTATTTTACAAATATTTTGGAATAAGTTTTTTGAGACAATTTCTGGAACAAGATTTTCAAAAATAAATTTAGATCAAGTTTTTTAGAATGTATGAGATATTTTTTTAAAATGAGTTTTTCTGAAACAAACTTTTCGAAATAAGTTTTGTGAAATACATGAGATGCTTTCCAGAGTGTGCTTTCAAAACAAATTTTCCAGATATTCTTCTTGAGGGTGTGAAGAGCAAAAACTGGTATAAATAGCAACAGTATGCACAATACTCTTTTGATGTGTCACAGTCATTAAAAATAGAATACAACTGTATATTTCTTAAGTGAAAACTAATTTCTCAGGTAACGACTTCATTAGAGTGTGTGAGAACTTCTCTTAAGAAAATATGGTTGTAAGAGTTTATTCAATGTTATATTCGCTCCATTAAAATCATTACATGTAATTAAGATTAAAACCACTTTCCTAGAGATAGAATTTTTCTTCAAGGATATTTTAATACGTGAAACATGTAACACCTAAATTATGAGTTTTGAGTATATTAGAACATAAAATATTTCTTACACATATTTCAAATAATATATATATATATTCAAAGAAAAAAATTAAAAAATTAAAAATAAATGTGTTGTTACAAACTTTGTCAAGATTCATAACCATTATAATTTTTTTTTTTATCTAGTACAAAGAAACGAGCATAAGAGAATCATATAATTATAAATAGATTAAAGAGTGAGTTAACTATTCAATTAAATAAATAATCACAAATAATATGAATAATTATATGACAAGTTTACGAAAGACTACTTGCTTCCATAAGCTTAACATTAAGTTCCAATTTAAATACTAACATGTGGCTGAGTAATTGATTTGTTTAACAATTTATCCATTTGATTCACAATCTATCCTTTATAGTATAAATCTCATTTCACAATGACATATATGATTTATATATTCTTTTTTGCTATGTAATTCTTCACCCGAACATGATATTGTCTTTCTAATTACTATCTACGTATACTCATCATCATCATCATAATAATAATAATAATAATAATAATAATAATAATAATAATAATAATAATAATAATAATAATAATAATAATAATTAAATCTTAATTCACAGAGAAAGAATTTTGTATAAGATAGATGCAAAATATATAAAGACATTATATTTCTACCATCTAACTTATACTTACATCAAAGTCATTGTGTTAAGTAAATTTGAACTCAATGAGGGAATATAATTAAGGTTGAAATTCATTGACCTAAATCATATTTGTTGAGTGAGATTGACATAATTTAACGGTCAACATTAATTGAGCTAAAAAATGTCTAAAATTAATCTTCTATTCTCAAGATGTGATTGATTGAACAAATTATCATCTCTAAAATGAATTAATGAATCATGTGGGAACTATAAATTTAAATTTTTCACAATTTACCAAAAGAGAGTTCTAATCATCTTTAAAATATCTTAAAATAAATGTATGTTACTTAAATTAATATTACATTGATATTTTCTTTTATTCTTTAGACATATCTTTTATAAGTTCAATTTTTTAAGAAAATTATAAAAAAGATAATTACCTTCACATAATTTTTAAAACTAGTTATTGAAAAAATAATTCAAGTACTTATAGTTTTTCTGTAAAATGCCCTTTTTGTCAACTTTGATTTGAATAACTTTAAAGTTAAAAAGAAAAAAAAAACATTTTACTATATAAAATGCACTTGTAGACTATGATTAAAATTAACCATGAAATTTTAACCCTTTGTTGAAACGTCGCATGATTTCTCGTTATCCACAACATCCAAATAATATATATATATATATATATATATAAATAAATGTAAGATTTGTTTTATGAATTTCTCAAACTAAAAGACTACTTGTGACCTTAATAAATAAGTGAAGATATATAGTTTAAGATTTAGGGTTTAAGGTTTAAGGTACATAGTTTAGTGAAGTTACATAGTTATTATCATTAATCAGACTTGAACTTAGAAGATGCAGGCATTTTAAACACAAAGTAGAGCAATGCTTGGGATTGGGTAATCAATTTCTCTCCCATGTCTTGAAGTATCTCTCCATAATTTAACAACATTGCTCCATTTTGAGCCAAATGTTTAGCCTTTTCTATCTCATCCTCATTGTTTGAACTTAGATTCAACCTCTTGATCTTAAGAACATACTCTCCATCTCCCACGATCTCAAGGTCAACATTGACTACAATATCATCGTCCACCAATTGTTCATCCCTTTTTAATTTAGAAACTTTATTAAATAATTTATCGGCATTCATGTTGTTCTCACCTACACAAGCATAGACAAATAACCTTTAAAATGTCAAAGCCAAATTAATATTTTCAGTCCTCCAATCAATTGTGTTAATTTTATTTTATTTCTAATAAACACACACACACACACACATTTACATATATATATATATATATATATATATATATATATATATATATATATATATATATATATATATATATATATATGAAAAATAATAAAAATGTTTTGCTTCATGATCTGGATGATTTGCTTTATTTAGTCTTGGCTTAGAAATATTTTTCATGATTTTCTTGACTTATTTTCTGTTACCTTTATTATTTTCATTAAAGTTTCTTGTAATCCTCTTGTTGTCTCGTTAAGTGTACAACTTTCACAAAGCTTATGTGTCTAACTAGATATTTGACTCCTCTATTCTGAAAGAGTTTAGTATTAACACTAGACCTGGTAAAGTCTTGTCTCCCGTGCAAGTTTTTTTTTGTGTTTTCCTTATGTTTGTTGGACTAAAGTTAACATTGATGGAGTTGTTAGAAGTGCTCATAATTTTACAGGTTGTGGAGGTATTTTCAGGGACAATTGTCGGAACTGTGTGAGTAGTTTTTCTGCTTTTTTATTATTCAACATGTTATTTATATTGAGATCTTTCTGTTGAATATGATCAATTGAAGAGTTTAAAAAAAACTTTGGTTTGAATGTGACTCTTATTTATTTTGTTAAGCCTTTTGTTCTGCCCATATCATTCTTGGATTCTTAAAGATAAATGGCGCAAGTGTACGTAGAGTTGTGATATTGTGAATTTTAGAGTGACTCAAGTCTCTAGGGAGAGCAATAGTTATACACATAGTTTGACAAATTTGGATGTGAAAAATAGAGTATAGTTTGTTAAGTATTCTACTTTATGTAACCGAATTAGACTAAAGTCTTTTTTTTCATAATAGGTTTCAACTTCCTTTATTTTGTTTGTAGGGACTTTTTTCTGTTTTACATGGATTTGGTATGGTTCTCATGCTCTGTCTTTTGTTCTTTGATTTTTTCTAATAATAATTTTTTCATGTAATGACAAATAATTAATGGATTTTGGAGTGTCACCCTAGTTAAAATGTAAAAGTTTATAATAATACCTAATATGAATCATTAAAAAAAAAACACCTTTTGAGTAACAAGTCACAACTCTCTCAACTTGTCTAACCAACTACAAGAAACACTCAATTCCACCTATTTTTAATAGGTTAAATTAACTTCTTTTATAAATTTAAATTGAATTTTTGATAATTGAAACACAAATAATAAAAATTGTTCAACAAATTAATTTACAAATAAGTTATTTTTATGGATATGGTCTATGAATATCCTAACATTAACATTTTGTCTTTAGGCTTGGACTACATGCTAAATTAAATACGATTAAAAATAATTTATTCCTAAATTAATGTTAACCATTTTCAAGTTCGAATTTGATCAAAGCCCTTGAATAACATTTGTAGATCTTTAAGTTATTTACAAAACAAAACAAGAATCAAGTAAATCCAAGTTCTGTGACAAAAGTTATGGACAAAATATAAAACACACTCAAATTTATTAAAATTTTAAAAATAATAAGAAACTTTTAAATGAAGTCTAATTGACACAATTACATCAAAATGGTGTAAAACCCTAATAATTACCAACTAATTTATTTTTATTGTCATAATTATGTAATCAAAAAGTGGTAAAAATAAATAATGATCATGGATTCATTACATGCTAAATTAAATACGATTAAAGATAATCTACTCCTAAATTAATTTTAACGAAAGACACTCATCTCACCTGACTTTACTTTTAATTTTCTTTTTCTGTTGTAGAAATCCCTAAGAATAAGTTTTCTTAGACAAACCTCATTTATGAAGTTAACAAAAGAATAAAGAGATTTAGCCTCTTGCTTAATGTGTGTTTTGCGGTCAAGTTTATTGGAATTGCTTTGATGTGCTTCGTGATTTTGTCTCATTAATGTTAAATCACTGCCAAATAGTGCGTTGCTGAATAAGTCATCCAAATACTTTTTGATCGCGTCTTGTCCCTCCTCTTGTATATGTCTAGGAACTATGAGCTTATGTTGTTCCCCAGACTCTTTAGACTTATAAGCAGATTTATCTTCATCTATGTTCCTCTCACCTACGTACACAGATCAAAACCAAACATATATATTTACAATTTAAAATTCTTATACAATTAACTGACCAAAAATTTACTATATACATGTATATGACATTTATATTGATTATTTAAAAATAAATAATTTAATCTGTGATTTGATTGCAGTCACATATTTTCTTAGTTTGTGGATTGGTCTCTGCTTCGATGGCATAGCTACCTGGATTGGTCACTTCGTGGCGCACGCAAAAGTGACGAGCAAGAGCGTCAAGGAGATGTAGATCGGAGACGGCGAAATCGTTGACCGTGTCATGTTGATGAAGATGATGGAGTCTGCGTTCGCCAGAGGAATGTGTCGTTTTTGGAAGTCTAACATTAACATAACATGCAATATTTTAAGCAGCAACTAGCAAGAAAATGGTTTTGGAGTGCATTACTCAACTACTCCAATTAAAATTTATTTTAATTTATCTGGTATGACGAAGAAAATAAAAAATATAAAATCATGGATTGAGAATTACAACGAGACCGTGTAATTTAATTATATTTTTTCTAGTTTTATATTTTATATATTAATGTCATTAAATTGTTTAAAACGTGCAAGAAAATAACAAAGAAAAGTATTGAGTGTCAGTATAAAAGATAACAAATTAGGGATGTTCATAATTTTAAAAATCTAAACAGGCAACACTTTATTAATTAGAAAGGTGGTTATTGAAAGAATGTCATTTAAGTCATCCAACTATTCAAAAAAGCATAATCAAAATTTAGTCAATCTCAATTTTAAAAAATAAATAAATAAATGAAAAGTTAACTAGTTTTATTACATTTGAATGTGTTGTTTCTATGTCATGCAGTTGTAATAATCCACATATTTCCAGTTTGGTATTTTACAATAAACATATATTATCAATTTTTCTCCACAAATTCTCTTCAATTTTTCTTTTTACTAATTTAAATTAAATGTTTTGAAACTCAATATACTTAGATAATTGAATAATGTATAAAAATCCTTTATAAAAGAAAGATGATTTCTTTTTTATATATAACATGTCAATCTCAGCTTAATTTTAAAATCCCTTTTATCAAATAATGAACAAGATAACAAAAAGTCTTTGTTCCTCACGTAATAAATTACGATCACACTTAAAGTAAGTTTAATTCACTATAACATTAAAAAATATTTCAGTAAAAATAAATTAAAAAAAAATAAAACATAAATACCACTTTTAAAGTTTAGTTTTCAAAATTCAAATAATCTATTTATAGATTTTTTTTCATATTTATTCATTTTATGACTATACAGAAAAAGAATATTTATGGGATATGAAAGAAATCATTTTTTTTTTCAAACCAAACTATCATCTTTTGTTTTATGTCTATAAATTTACATGATTAATATTATATGCATTTTTTTTATAAACTGTGATGTACAATTTTATATAATATTAATTTCCATATAGTTATAAACATAATTTACATAATCATTAAAAAAATGTTAATTTACAAATTTAATGTTTTATAGTTACAGTACGATCTAATTTTAGGATAATTGATTTCCAAAATATTTAGGTAACGTTTTATAATATATATATATATATATAGATATATGTATATATATATATATATAGATATATGTGTATATATATATAGATATATGTGTATATATATATAGATATATGTATATATATCTATATAGATAGATATATGTATATATCAAAATGTATTTTTATTAGTTTTAAAATGGGGACAAAAGATATATTTTATTAAATATTCAATCAAGAGAAATTCTTGTGTTTAGAAATGTTGTTTTTCTATTAACATATTTTTTCATATCAAAGGATTGAAGATACTAGCAATGAAACTGACAGTTCAAAAATTCGTTATCAATATCTTTTTACAGAAGATCAACTTATTTTAAGTCAGTCCTCACAAGTCATTTTTGCACCTTGTGATAATATTGAAAATAATGTTAATAATGACCATGAATTAGACATTCAGATCTCCGAATAAGTTTGTTTCCATAGAGACCAAAACCTCAATAAAAATCATAAAACAACACAGTCAATTCGAATGAGTACTAGAACAAAAAGACCACCTAAGTATCTAAAGGATTACTATTGTAATATCAATATTTTCAATACATCTTCTAGAGTTAAATATCCTTTGAATTTTATTTTATCTTATAATAAATTATCACCTTCTTGTAAACCTTTTGTTATGTCTATTTCTTCAGATGTTGAGCCAAACACTTATTTTGAAGGTGTGAAATATGACTGTTGGAGAAAGGCTATAAGTGTGAGATATCTGCTTTGGAGTCAAATCAAACGTGGGATATTATTCTTCTTCCCAAGAACAAAACTGTCATAGGTTACAAATGGGTATTTAAAATAAAGTATAATGTTGATGGGACTGTTGAAAGATATAAAACAAAGATTAGTGGTGAAGGGATACACACAAACAGAGGGCATTGATTACCTTTTACACTTTTTCTCCAATAGCAAAGATGACCACTATAAGGTTGCTTCTTTCTCTAGCTTTTATATATAACTGGGAGTTGAAACAGTTAGACATAAATAATGTCTTCTTACATAGAGAGTTGAAAGAAGATGTATACATGGTTGTTCTTCCTGGATTGACTTCTTTTCAACCAGGGCAAGTTTGTAAATTAAAAAAGACTTTATATGGCTTTAAGCAAGCTAGCAGGGAGTGGTTTGCTAAATTGTCCCTTTTTTTATTTCTACAGGATATGCTCAATCTATGAATGATTATTCCTTATTTACTAATTCTTCTGAAGGATCCTTTACATCATTATTGGTGTATGTGGATGATATAATTTTGGCAAGAAATAATAAATAAGAGATTGATCGAGTCAAAGAAGCTTTGAATAAAACATTCAAGATTAAGGATCTAGGTGATTTAAGATATTTTCTTGATTTTGAAGTAGCAAGAAGTAAGAAAGGGATAATGATGAATCAAAGGAAATATTCATTGGAATTGTTAACATATGCAGGTCTTTTAGCCTGCAAACTTGCAGTCACTCCTATAAATAATCTTGTTAAATTGTATTCTACTGGAAGTGTGTCTTTCAACAACTTCCATAATGCAACAACTTTCTCAGTTTCTTGATAAGCGTATAATTGTTCACTATAATGCAACAATTAAAAATCTCAAATATATTAAAGGAGCTCCAAGTCTTTGACTTATTTTTCTCTTCCAATAGTCTTGTCTATCTAAAAGCCTTTTATGATAGTGATTGCCGCACCTGTAGTGATTCAAGACAATCAGTGACTAGTTTTAGTGTCTATCTTAGAAATTCCCTTATATCATACAAATCAAAGAAGCAAGAAACAATATCAAAGAGTTCCTGTGAAGCTGAATACAGGATAATAACCATTGCTACATATGAAATTCAATGGCTAATCTATCTTCTTCAAGATTTGAAAGTTTCTTTTGAACAACTATTTCTTTTATTCTGACAATGACTCAGTAAGATACATTACAGCAAATTCAGTGTTTCATGAGCGTACGAAAACATATAAAAATAGATTATCACATTATTAGAGAAAAATTGAAGAAGGATCTCATCCATTATTTGTTTCAAGTTAGGTCTTATCAATATTTGTTTCCCAGCTTGCTAGGGGTTTCAGATGATATGGATACAAGGTTTTTAGAAGGAAACTAATTTCGTGATTTTGTCTTTTTAACAGAATCAAATTAGTAGAAGAAAACAAATATTAATTATTTGATTTTGTATTTATGAAAAAATCAAATTATCATCCATTCTATTTATTTTATGTTTTATGATAATATTATACTGTAATATTTTTATTTATTTTCTTTTTTTAACTATACCTAGAATGAATACATTATATATATTCAACCTTTATTTTTGATCAAAATATAAAAAAAAAATAAAATATATTTTTACTCTCTTATCCTTTATTGATCTTTATTCATCTTTTATTTTCATAATAATTTTCACCACAACTTCACCCTCTTTATATATATATTTTAGCTCCCTTAATATCCCAAATTCTACAACGTACGATATTCTATCTTGATCCAGATAACATATTCTTCACATCTCTTATAATATAATATCACGGAAGTTATAAAATTCCCATCAAACGATTGGGAAGAGAACACCATTGTTTACCATCAGACTGATTTGTATTATGAATAAAATATCATTAATCAATTGTATTATTTTGTTTAATCCCAAACAGATGAAACCATGGTATTTCATATATTAAGCTGTTGATTATGCCAATCAAAATACAGTATTAGATGCAATAAATTGTGTCAATTAGGTATTAAACTCTATCTTCGCAAACTTTAGTAAGCCAGTGTTTATCCGGAATCAAACTCATTAAATGAATATATTAGAATCTTCGATATAGCCTCAAACCAATTTCATGCCCTTACCTTTCATGGTGATCTTAATTTTCAGTATTTTTCGTGTTTAATTAACATTCAAAGGAGAAGAACACTTTACGATGAAGCAGAAGAATTCTGCTAAGCCTCTCCAATTCAAGTTACCAGTTTCACAGGTACTAATTCAGCTAAGTGAAATGTTTGATTAATTACAACCCAAGCCGAAAGACGTTTACACATAGCCAGCAGGTACAAGACTTTTTCTTAAGAGGATGAGAAGGTGTCAATGATGGTTGTGTGAAGTGGGTCACTCAAGTGGGTGGCCCAGTTGTTGAGTGGACCCTTGCCAGTGGCAGCAGCTTGGACTGCAAAGCCCAAGAAGCCCACCATGGCAAGACGTGCGTGCTTGATCTCTGCCAATTGAAGAGTGGCTTTCTTCTCTGGGTCAGAGGCCAAACCAAGAGGGTCGAAGTAGCTGCCCCCTGGGTACAACCTCTTTTCTGGGTCAAGCTCTGAGTTCCTCTGGAACTCTATGTACCCAATTACCAGAACCTCGATCCAAATCAATGTGGTGATTGAGAATGGAAGTGGTTGCCCTAGGTATGATGATCCTTCTACTAGCTCCACCTTAAAACCAAACCACATGTTCATATTTTCATGTGTCAGTGAAATGAATCAGAACATCCCAGTAAATAATGACCAACAAAAAAGATTATCATGTTTCTTTCATTTTTCTCGTGCAGAAACTAAAACTAACACCAAAACCATGCAAAAACATTGGAAATTGTTGAATACTATTCTCTCATGCTAGTTGTTATAATCATTTTCAGTAAAGGAAGTAAACAAAATTATCATAATAACCTTCAATCACTTATCTATTGTCACGTAATATTACATATTGATTATAAGAAAACTTCTGTCAACAATCATTTTCATGAACTCGTTTTCTACAGAGCAAAATTCATGTAGATCTAACAAGCAATTCGAATCTCGTTACTTATTCACCATACATCTCATGCCTAATTCTTAATCTAAAATAATTCACATGAGCTACAACAAATAACAAAGGTTTTAGATCTAGAAATAGTTTTAAGTCAAAAAAAGTAATAAAAAGATTGGAATAAATTTCTACATAAGTTATGTAAATTAAATTAATTTGGGGAAATTCTTTTATGTAAATCTTTTAAAATTATAACTTTTATATAAATTCATTTCAATTTACAAAGAAAATCACTATAATCTTAAAAAAAAATATTTATGAAAAAACTATGAGAAATAAAAAAAATGAAAATGACTTTTGTCGTAAATTAATTTACTGATTTTGTATTCATGTTTCTATATATTTTCTTTTAATTTTTTATAAATTAATTTTAGCATGATCACTTAATTTCTCTTCTTCATTTTCTTACGTAAGGTGCATGTGAAGAATTTTCAAGCAAAGATCCTCCAAAAGTGCATTGGAGGGAGAAGAAGCAGCGGCAAGGAAACGTACCTTGCCGGCGTCCTGCCATGTGACACCGGTGAGCCACTCGACGGCGAGGGCTCCGAGCGTGGCCAGCATGGCCCAGCGTCCGTGGATGAGCTCGCACTCCCGGAACCTCTGGAGGCCAAAGACCTCGCTGTAGGGCTGGAACGGAGTGGACTTCACGTCTGCAGCCTCGGTTCTAGTGCCGATGATGACCCCGGCCTCGTTCTTCGCCAGGTTCTGGTCCAGCGAGTCCAGCTCAAACTGCAAATACTCCGCAGGCTTCCCGAGCCCGAACGGATCGAACCCGTAGTCCCCGACAAGGCTCCCGTCCAGCCACTCCGGTGCCTTTGCGCCGGGGTACCACAACGGCCTGTCCGTGCCCGGGCCCTTTGACACCTTCTTGGGCGCGGCCTTCTTCTTCGATCCGAACCCGAATCGAGCCTGGACCCGCCCCGAGCTAGAATGCGCTTCCAGGAGGCGCGTCCCCATGAAGGAGGACGTTGCCGCTGCTGTTGCGGGTGCGGTGGCCATGAGTTAGTGCTAACGTGCGCTGTGGTGAGAGAGTTGTGGTTTGGTAGAGTTAGTGGTTGGTATTAGAGAGAGGGATGGGAGATATATTTGACGAGAGATGGGAGATTGGATAATCCACGAGTGTGGCTTTTTAAGCGTTGATCTTTGAGAGTATCCATTTAACGATGGAGATGAGGGTTCAACTTATCGTTATGTTTATCTGGAAGTGCTGACGTGGACTCAGTTTGTGGACCCCAGAGGTTCCTGATTGTGATTGATACTCGTGGGAATTTGTGGTGCTGGTTCATGCTTGGGTGGCTTGGACAAAAAAATCTAATGGCTCCTTCTTTTGGTCATAGTTTTATTAACACCTAAATTATGAGTTTTTTGAAATAATATATATATATATATTCAAAGAAAAAAATTAACAAATATAAAAATAAATGTGCTGTTACAAACTTTGTCAAGATTCATAATCATTTTATAATTTTTTTTATCTAGTACAAAGAAAGGAGCATGAGAGAAACATAATTATTATGTCAAATTTTATAAATTGATGTAATTTTTATTTGAAATTTTTAAAATGGTGTATTTTATTTATTTATTTTTGGATATGGATAAACAGTGTCCGTCAGACAAGAAGTTAATATTCTTCATTCATTCCTCTTCTTATATTTTTAGCAGGTGTGTTACTAATTAAAATAAATGTAAAGTTATAAAGTTGTTTTATTTATTAATACATATGTAATTATTGAAATAAAAATTATGTCAGTGAGATTTATATATTGAATTAAATTAAGAGTAAGTTTGATATTTAAAAGAAAAATAAAATAAAATAAAATTTAATAATAAAATATATTTAGCAAAATTAAGTATAAGTTAGATATTTGAATTTAGTTACTAACATAGAAATATCTTAAAATAAAATTGAAATTTAGCAATAAATTTAGAAAAAAAATTGAAAATATTATATAATTTTTTAAATAAATTTATTGTTAGTTTTTAAATTATATCTAGGTAATTTTTCTTCATAATATGTAACCACTCTTCTATTCAAATTAACTTCACAATTATTCAATTACTTAATCAGAATTAATTTCAACCATTACATATTTATAAATAAATAAATAAATAAAATGATTTTGTAACTGTTCATTTATTTTAGTTGCACAATAATAACACACCAGGTGCAAAAAAACAAAAAAAGGAGAATAAGTGGAGAATATTAACCATCCTAAAATGATGAAGTATTCTCACTAAATTTTAATTAACTCATTAATTGAAATCTTAGTTACACAATTTCATAGTAAACTATTGTGTTCTCTTTTCATGATTTCATTTAATGTTAAATTAAATAAGGACATTGTTTCTTCACAATGATATCATCTCTCTTATGCATTGATCTACCCATATCCCAAAAAAAAAAATTCACCATTTTAAAAATTTTGAATAAAAAATTACACCACTTTTTGAGAAATTTGCCTATAATTATAAATAGATTAAAGAGTGAGTTAACTATTCAATTAAACAAATAATCACAAATAATATGAATAATTATATGACAAGTTTACGAAAGACTACTTGCTTCCATAAGCTTAACATTAAGTTCAAATTTAAATACTAACATGTGGCTGAGTAATTGATTTGTTTAACAATTTACCCATTTGATTCACAATCTATCCATTATAGTATAAATCTCATTTCACAATGACATATATGATTTATATATTATTTTTTGCTATGTAATTCTTCACCCGAACATAATATTGTCTTTCTAATTACTATCTACATATACACATAATAATAATAATAATAATAATTAAATCTTAATTCACAGAGAAAGAATTTTGTATAAGATAGGTGCAAAATATATAAAGACATTATATTTCTACCATCTAACTTATACTTACATCAAAGTCATTGTGTTAAGTAAATTTGAACACAATGAGGGAATATAATTAAGGTTGAAATTCATTGACCTAAATCATATTTGTTGAGTGAGATTGACATAATTTATCGGTCAACATTAATTGAGCTAAAAAATGTCTAAAATTAATCTTCTACTCTTAAGATGTGATTGATTGAACAAATTATCATCTCTAAAATGAATTAATGAATCATGTGGAAACTATAAATTTAAATTTTTCACAATTTACCAAAAGAGAGTTCTAATCATTTTTAAAATATCTTAAAATAAATGTATGTTACTTAAATTAATATTACATTGATATTTTCTTTTATTCTTTAGATATATCTTTTATAAGTTCAATTCTTTAAGAAAATTATAAAAATGATAATCACCTTCACATAATTTTTAAAACTAGTTATTGAAAAAATAATTCAAGTACTTATAGTTTTTCTGTAGAATGCCCTTTTTGTCAACTTTGATTTGAATAACTTTAAAGTTAAAAAAAAAAACAATTTACTAGATAAAATGCACTTGTAGACTATGATTAAAATTAACCATGAGATTTTAACCCTTTGTTGAAAACTTGCATGATTTCTCGTTATCCACAACATCCAAATAATATATATATATATATATAAGATTTGTTTTATGAATTTCTC
>Ga0209700_106705_pt1 | contig 17399 bp, 7 predicted proteins | sample SiratroredBW_FD_187528 | JGI IMG/M metagenome (GOLD analysis project Ga0209700, IMG submission 187528) | Root nodule microbial communities of legume samples collected from California, USA - Siratro red BW (SPAdes) (version 2) | ecosystem: Host-associated > Plants > Roots > Nodule | place: USA...
ATCTGAGATTCATAAGAAAACTTCAAAGATGCGGATTCCTCAGCTATCTAATCGGTTATCCAGCATTAAAAGACGATGTTTTGCATACAATAAGTCGGAACCCTATTCCTAGAATCCCAATTTATCGCGTATTTCCTCTAGGTCATAAACTCAAAATCACTTTCCAATAGTTTTCAAGAATTAAAGACAAGATTCCATAAAATACACAATCAAGCATGAAGTACAAGAGGGAAATACCAAATCTGAATAGAAACTGAATATTATAAATCAAGATCCAAGGTACAAATGAGTTTAAAAAGGATTACATTCAATCCCAAGATATGAAGACTTAGCTACCCATGGCAGCCATTACAAGTCAACAACGGAAGATCGCTTGAGAAACCGTAAGCTCCCGCTCGGATTCCGTCACTTCTATGCTTTTCTTCTTGCTTCTCCAAGTTCCAGCTCCCCTTTTTTCTCCCTCTTTCACCCTATATACGCATTCTAGGTTCAACTCGAGTGGCTTTTCGCCTGAGCCACAGTTCCTCGCCTGGAGCGAAAATTCATGGAGCTCACTGGAGTAATTTCGCCCGGGGCGAAATATCCTCGCCCGGGCGAAAATTCATGGAGCTCACTAGAGTAATTTCGCCCGGGGCGAAATATCCTCGCCCGGGCGAAAACCTCCTCGCCTGGAGCGAACTGAGGGCGAGGATCTCTGCACCTTCCTGTCATTCTGGCTTGTATTCGCCTAGGGTGAGCTATGGGTGAATATGGGCGAGTGTTGCTTTGTCTTTTCAGCTCTTTTCTTCACCAATCTTCCAATCTTTATTTGTCTTCATATTCTTCTTCCTGAAAGCCACAACAACTGCAGTTAATTGGATTCTTTCTACTCATGAATTAGTTTTTACATGCGATTCCAAAAACTCTATATTTGGGGTTAAATATTTCCTTAAAAATACTTAAACACTCACAAATTCCGGTCTTCTCATGTTTAAGAATACCAAAATTTGGCACTTATCAATATATCAAAATTAAAAAAGAAATAAGTGAAGTACAACTTAAAAAAATAACCCTGACGTTGTCACTTTAATGACAATGAAAACTTGAAAAAGACGAATTTTTCATATATAGAAGAAAAAGACATTCAAATTATAATTAAAAATATAAGTAAATATCATATATTTTGAACAACTTAATTTCTATATCCCAACTATCAAGAAGAATATGATAAAAAATTATGATAATAAGAAAAAATAACAAAATATCTCAACATATCATTATTGTACCAATATTAAGAACATGATATTTGATATTAAAATAATTACTCCAATTTAATTGATTTCATTTGTTCAAATAAAAATATATTTATTAAAAAATAAGCACGAATCTTATTATGATCAGTAAGACTAAGTGTCCAAAAACAAAATTTTAGATACACAAGAAAAAATTAAATTAAATGATAACAACTTAACAAAATTGTATTAAAAATTCAAAAGAACCAACAACTCTAAGTTACCATATCAAACAAATAAGGGATTTCATTCAAGATTAACCCTCAATGAGAGTTAAAATATAAGGAGGGTCATAAAAGAATGAAAACAAAATAGTTATGATTGTAAAAGAATAAAAATACACCTAGAGCCCGAACCAAATCGGCTCAAGTTGAAAGTACAACAAAATGAGTGTTTAATTGAGAGTGAAGAAACATGATGTGTAAAGGGGTGTTACACTTGAAGAGAAGTAGTGCACTACGCGAAAGACTAATATATGAAAAGTACTAGTAAAAGGAAGGGTAATTTTGGTATGAAAACTCAAAAAATTAACAATACTTTGAGTAACTTATCAAAATAAGTTGTTTTGATTTTTTAAGCTTAAAAAACAAATAAAAATTAACAATAAGTGTTTTTCTAATCAAAATAAATGCTTTTTCACAAAAAAAAAAAATCAACACAAACTCATTCGTAATTTAAGAAACTAGCCGAAGAACTTTCAAGTATTTACTACCAATTAACTTATAAATTCCAGCTATTTTTCATCTTCTAACTAGACTTTTAGTTTTCAGCTAATTTTACCAAAACATATTCTAATGAAACTCATTATCCTCTCTTGAAACTTCTATAACAAATAAAGGGTACAGCCAAGTCAACGATGGTGGTTATTTTATGCATAAGAAATACCAGTTAAGTCCTTGAATAATTGAAATGTTATAATTTATTGATCAACATCTTCTTTGTTCCTGAAAGCAAACCTTGTTATACAGTGATAATGGTAATCAAAATTGAGATAAGGCTGCTGCAGTCAAAGGTATCGAGATTTGTGTGTTTCGTTTCATCTATTGTTGGACTTGTCTGTTATGCTTTGAGCTCTTCATTGAGATTGGACCTGGTGGAAGATCTTTTTGTATATTGGTTTCAGCATTTTCATCTCCCTTTCCACCTTGTTTGCAAAGGCATGGGAGTGCTCCAACTCTCGCTGTTTGGAAGCTCACACAGCCTTCTTGATTTTGCGGCTTTTTTTTTTTTTTATTTTGATATAGTTTTTAATTTTAATTCACAAAAATGGATAGAAAAAAATTTATTTACTAAAATAGATAAATTGTGCCAGCTAGATAAATATTAATGATAATTTCAATTTTCTCTCTCTATTCAATCATTCTTTAATTATTTGATACTGTGATCCTTAAGTTTAACAATTAATAAAATAAATAATAATAATAATTATATAATAATAATTAACAAAACTATAATATAAATATTAAGAAATACAAATTTATTTTAAATTAAAATAAAATAATATAATGATAATAATAATAATAAAAATAATTTTAATTAAATTTATATGAATTTAATTTAAATAATAATAATAATAAAAATAATTTCATACAAATTTAATTTAAAAAATAATTATTATTATTATTGAATTCACTTATTATTAATAATTATTATTATTATTATTATTATGTTATTTTATTTTAATTTAAAAATAATAATTATTATTATTATGAATTATTATGATTATGTTATTTTGTTTTAATTTAAAATAAATTTGTATGTCTTAATTTTTTTTATTACAGTTTTGTTAATTATTATTATTAATTTTTTTATTAATTGTTAAAGTAATAAATATAGTGCTAAATAATTAAAAAATTATTTGTTAATTATTATTATATAATGATTATTATTTTTTTATTAATTGTTAAATTTAAGGATCATAATATCAAATAATTAAAAAATGATTGTAGAAGAAGAAATAATTTTAATTAATATCATTAATTGAAATCGTCAACATGTCACTTTTAGTTTGTCCATTTTAATAAATAAATTTTTTTCTTTCCATTTTAGAAATTAAAATTTGAAAACTACACCAACAGGAAAAAAAGCCAATGCTGATAACTTCTGTATACTCCTTTTTCTTCGATACAGAAATGACAGAGAAAGCAGATGCATATAGTCTGGTTTCTTGTGCAGCGTTTGCTATGATGTCACTAGGCTTGTCAAGACTGAGTCACTTTGGATTTGAGGTTGATCTCCTATACCTTTTCTGTGGATTTCTCACAGTACAACTCATGAAAATAAAATTATGGTTAGTAGTTGTTGGAGGGAGTTTCAGTTATTCCCTCCTCATTCTTCGTTCGATCTTGGATGCTTCAGCAAGAATTGGGTATGTTGGACTCCATGTCCATGACCACGTAGTCATTGAAATTGGTTCAAACTCTCAAGGAACTAGCCGTAATTTTTCACAGGTTGATTCACCTCAAACTGTTACCAGTGGTGTTGGTGATTCCCTCATGATGCTACAAGAGGTTGGTGTTCCTCAAGGAGATGAGGATTCAGGATTCAGATTCACCCGAGGCAAAAATGACAGTAGCAAAAGTATCATGGCACGATTCATGGAATGTATAGAGGTGCTTAAGAAGGAGAATGAGACTCTTATCGACACAATTTCGAAGCATGTAGATGGATACCTTAGAGCTGATGTGGTCAACAAGATTCCAGTGGTGGAAGTCCAAAAGAACTTAGTGTTGGATGCATTGCCGGTAGGAATCATCAACGACCTTCATAAAACCGCGTGGCTGATGTTGGCCGAAGGGTTTGAGGAGGATTGTTGCCGAAGGGAGTTTCTGAAAGAATGTCTGTGGAAATTTGGATTGCAAATGCAAGAGCTCAACATGCATCTTAAAATTTTACTAGACCGTCTTAGACAGGTATAATGTTTGTTAGAGGTTTAGTGTTACTGTTAAATCATGTAGTATTTGTTGTGGGATAGACGATTTTGTCTAAAATAACCGTCTAGTTTGTATTTTAGGATATACCGTCCAGCATGATTGTCTATACTTAATCTTTATGTGTTTTAGGATAGACTATCCAAAATGTAGATTGTGTGTCCTTGGTTTTTTCTTTCTTAGGTTTTGACAAATTCTAATTTTCTGATTATTATACCGGTCATATATATATATTATACTGTCATCTCGGATAACATATCATGCAATAACATGACTTTTGCTCTACTTTCTCTATTTATCTCATTATAATTATTTATTACCAGAATCATTATCACATAATAATTATTTATTATTTTATTACAGATGAATTATATGATGTGTTAATAATAATATGTAATGTATGAGATGAATTATAAAAATATAATGTATTGTAGTTTGATTAAATATAAATTTAATTTATGATTATATATTTTAAAAGATCTCTGGCATAATCTTTGTTGTTGTACTTTTAAAGTATGTAATGATAGAGTATTACCCTGAATAGATGACTTTTCAATAAATTGTTAGATAAACTTTATTTTATTAGTTTTTTATATTTTGTAAATATACAAAGATATTTCTATTTAATCTACAATAGAAAAGTATATTTCAAAATATAAATATTTATATTTAAGTTTATTATAAAGTTTGTTATAAAATTTGTGTGATACAGTGATATATGAAAAATATAGAATTCACAATAAAAATATAAAATAAATTATAGTCTTTGGTGAGTATTGATGTTTTGAATTAATTGAATTTGTGTTTGATTCATTTTCGGGATTCAATTGTTTTTCTGATTGCATGACGGTCATTATTTCAACTAGCATTCCAATTATTTGGTTGGGTGTATTTGGGACTCTGAAAGAAATAAAGGGACCAAAAAAAATCCTTGTTTTAAGTCAACAACTGGAAGACTTATGGTTTTTTCCCAGTACCTTCCTTTCAAATTTCTACAAAAGATAAACCCCCACAACACGGTGGTTGACATCTGTGCTTCAGAAACAACACTGTACTCAAGCTCATCAAAATTCAGACTTGGCTGCATCAGCCAAAGGTATGGAGATTTGTGTGTTTTGCTTCATCTATTGTTGGACTTGTCTGTTATGCTTTCAGCTCCTCTTTCAACCATTTACTTGGATATTGGACCTGGTGGAAGATCTTTCTCTATATTGTTTTCAGTTTCTTAATCTCCCTTTCCACCTTGTTTGCAAAGACATGGGAGTACTCCAACTCTCGCTGTTTGAAAGCTCACACAGCATTTTCCATTTTGATGATAACTTCTGTATACTCCTTTTTCCTTGATAAAGATGTGAAAGGGAAATCAGATGCATATAGTCTGATTTCGTGTGTTGCATTTGCTATCATGTCTCTAGGCCTGTCAAGGTTGAGTCACTTAGGATTTGAGGTTGATCTCCTCTATTTTTTCACTGGACTTCTCACTGTACAACTCATGAAAATAAAACTATGGTTAGTCATTGTTGGAGGAGCTTTCAGTTATTCCCTCATCCTTCTTCGTTCCAATTTGGATCCTCAACAAAGAAGTGTGTATCGTGGACTTCAACACCAAGATCATGTAGTGGTTGAAATTGGTTCGCATTCACAACCACAAGGGACCAGTCATAGCGTTACTCAAGTGGATTCACCCCAAACAATTGTCACTGGTTCCGATAATGCTTGTTCACAACCACCACACCCAGTCATTGATATGGTTTGGCCTTCAAGAAGAGGAACAACACGTTGTGCTTCTCAAATAGTTTCACCTCAAGAGGGTGGTGCTGGTGGTGCCCCTCGAGAAAAACTTGATGGTACCAAGGCATCCTTCATGGGTTGTATAGAGGCTCTTAAGAAGGAGAATGGGAGCGTTATCAGTACAATTTCCATGCACGTAGACAAATACCTTAAAGCTAATGTTCTCAGTGAGGACCAGATTTCAGTGCCGGAATTGCATGGAGATGACAACATGTTGGTGGATTCATTGCCGTCAGGAATGATCAGCAAGCTTCGTGAAAGTGTAAAGAAGATGGTGTCAGAAGGATTTGAGAAGGAATGCTTGCACGTGTACAGTAATTGGCGGAGGGAGTTTCTGAAAGAGAGTCTACGGACATTAGGGTTGCCAGATCAAGAGCTCAACATGGAGGACGTTAACAAGAAGGAGAAGATTGAGAGCGTCATAAAAGCTATGAACATAGCTGCGAGGATACTCTTTCCCAATGAGAAGAGACTCTTCAATCGTGTCTTTAGCGGCCCCCCTTCTTCTTGTGACTTTCATTTCAGGGAAATTTGCACGGAATGGGCTACTAGTCTGCTAAACTCTTCCCTTGTTTTGGCAACTTGGAGCCATTGCATGCGCAACACATTGCAGGAGTTGATACAAGAGTTTGAATCATGTACAACATTCGGAAATATTCTAGTGCTCCTGATAAGGCAGACATTGTACATTTATGAGGCTTTGGAAGATGTATCACTCGTTCCCGATGGCGGGATTCATCCTATTACCCTTGAAGTGATGTACTATATTTATTCTGTTCACAAATATAGGAAAATTAGTAAACTTAGACAAGATTTAGAGGAGAGAAAGATTCCACCCTCTGTGTACACTACCAGAGTGAGCATTCTGTTAGATAGTAGTTTGGAAGCTAAGTCCAAAAAATGGTAATCAGCTTGAAGTGAGTCACTACATTGAAACTCTATACCTAAGTAGGGAAAAGCAACTTAGACACGGTTTAGAAGATGAAATGTTTAACATGTACAGGATGATAGAGCTTTTGGAGAGCAGTTTGGAAGCCAACTCCAAAAATTACAAAAACCCTACCTTGGGTTATGTTTTCATCATCAACAACCGGAGATTCATAGGAGTACAGGCAAAACTGAATCGACTGGGACCTATTTTTGGAGATGACTGGCTCCACAAAAACACAACAATATTCAAACAAAACCTTAAACTCTATCTAAGAAGCTCATGGAATAAGATTGTGAACCTTTTGAAGCTAGACATCAATCAACTAGAGCCTAGTGTTGCAGTCGAGTTGATGAAAGATAACCTTTGTAGATTCTACGAACACTTTGATGACACATGCAACATTCAGTCTGCATGGTCTGTCTGTGATGAGGAGCTAAGGGAGCAAATAATAAAATCCATAGAAAACATCCTGTTGCCAGCATATGGAAGTTTCCTTGGGAGATTTGAGGAATTTCTTGGGAAGCATGCTTACAAGTACATTAAGTATGGAATGTTTGAGGTTCAAGATCAACTCAACAAATTGTTTCTTGTAAGGGAGTAGATGAATCTGTTTCTGTAAGAAAAGGAAAAGGTTAATTGAGATTACATTTAGAGAACAAAAAAATTTATTATCTCATAGTTCCGAAGGATTTGTGCCCTGTATACCACTGTATGTTTCAACACAATCAAAAATGTGTTTTCTTTTTATTTAGTTTCCGTGTTTTAGATGGTTTGGTTCAAACTGAAGTTTGGATAGATTTTCATAATTCTGGTTATAAAACCTAACTTTGTGAGATTTAGTATACAGACTTAAGCTATTTTTGGATACTTACTGGATTTATAAGTCAACTGTCATTGGTCTGCTCTGTTGTGCAATGAGTTTCTTTTTCAAATACTTACCTACACTGTTTCAAGTTTTTTGGTACACATGAAAATGATATTCATCAAATTCTATGGTCTGCCAAATTCAAGGTCTTGAAATACATGGTGCATATATTGCAAGTCCTTTCAGGAAGCGTTGATCTTACTTTGGGAAACCAAGTTACTACAATCACTGTGAAGACAAAAAGAAAATGAACAACCACAATATTCCAAGAGTATTCCAAGCTCCTTTAAATACCGATGACAATTTAAAATTCATTTTGCAGAAAGAGAAAAATGTTTGTCACCGTAATTGAGAAGATCGCAGTTAGCATGCTTTATCATGTATCAATTTTCATCATTCTCTACTGCTGACTTTTTTCCATGTAACAGCTCCCAAACAATGCTGATATTTAGAGACGTTCACACAGTTTAACTCCTATATAGTACAGACCAAGATAAAACGAGAAGGAAATGTGGTACTTGGCTTAACTTAATATATTCAATATCTATATCAAGAAAAAATTGCATCTTTTACGTATCCGTATCCATATCCATGTCGTATTGGACTATAACATCTGTGTCAACTACATTATTAACCTAAAGTACAATTGAACAATCTAAATTATCTGTCAAACTAACAAGTTGCAAGGATTTGCATCTTGACATTTTGTCTAATCTGAATAATCAGTTAAGGAAAAGCAATCACAAAATGCCTAAAAACACTAACGAGGATTTAAAACGAAAATAAAATGCTCATGTTTTATTTATACAAACCTTCTATGTAAAGAACTTAATTCTCACTGGTGATTGTTGTTATATTCATATGGGAAATCATTGTGGATGTTGATGCCAAGGCATGTGTTCAGGTAATTTTGAGCTTATGAAGCAAAAGAAAACAATAAGAATTGAGTTGAATCTCATCATCCCGTCTTTCCACGCTTCCAAATCAGCATCGATCACCCCAACCAAACAAAAATGCCCGTCTTGCCATCTTTGTTCACAGTCTACGACCTCAACCAAACAAACAATAAAGGAGTGTTACACAGAAGTGAAGTGTACGCAAAAGACTAATATATGAGAAATTGTGAAGTACATTACATTGAGATGAGAAACCGATGGGTAAGTTTGGTATCAAAAAATCATAAAAAATTAACAGTAAGTTTGTCTGAGTAACTTATCAAATTGTTTTGATTTTTTAAGCTTAAAAAAATATTAACAAGTGTTTTTCTCAGAAAAAAAAAATTAACACAAACTCATTTCTAATTTAAGAAACTAGCTGAAAGATCTTTCAAGTACTTACTACCAATTAACTTTTAATGTCCAGTTATGTTTCATCTTCTAAATAGAATTTTAGTTTTCAGCCAATTGTACAAAAACATTTTCTAATTAAACTCATTATCTTACCTTGAAACTTCTATAACAAAATAAAGGGTTTACCCAAGTCAACGATGCTGATTTTTTATGCATAAGAAATACCAGTTAAGTCCTTCAATAATTGAAATGTTATTAATTTATGCCACATCTTCTTTGTTCATGAAAGCAAACCTTGCTTCAGTGATAATGGTCATCAAAATTCAGAGTAGGCTGCTGCAGCCAAAGGTATGGAGATATGTGTGTTTTGTTTCATCTATTGTTGGACTTGTCTGTTATGCTTTGAGCTCTTCGTTCAATCATTTATGTGGAGATTGGAACTGGTGGAAGATCTTTCTGTATATTGGTTTTAGCATTTTCGTCTCCCTTTCCACCTTGTTTGCAAAGGCATGGGAGTGCTCCAACTCTCGCTGTTTGGAAGCTCACACAGCCTTCTTGATTTTGCTGATAACTTCCGTATACTCCTTTTTCTTCGATAAAGAAGTGACAGAGAAAGCAGATGCATATAGTCTGGTTTCTAGTGCAGCGTTTGCTATGATGTCACTAGGCTTGTCAAGACTGAGTCACTTTGGATTTGAGGTTGATCTCCTATACTTTTTCTGTGGATTTCTCACAGTACAACTCATGAAAATAAAATTATGGTTAGTAGTTGTTGGAGGGAGTTTCAGTTATTCCCTCCTCATTCTTCGTTCGATCTTGGATGCCTCAGCAAGAATTGGGTATGTTGGACTCCATGTCCATGACCACGTAGTCATTGAAATTGGTTCACACTCTCAAGGAACTAGCCGTAATTTTTCACAGGTTGATTCACCTCAAACTGTTACCAGTGGTGTTGGTAATTCCCTCATCATGCCCCGAGAGGTTGGTGTCCCTCAAGGAGATGAGGATTCAGGATTCAGATTCACCCGAGGCAAAAATGACAGTAGCAAAAGTATCACGGCACGATTCATGGAATGTATAGAGGTGCTTAAGAAGGAGAATGAGACCCTTATCGACACAATTTCGAAGCATGTAGATGGATACCTTAAAGCTGATATGGTCAACAAGATTTCAGTGGTGGAAGTCCAAAAGAACTTAGTGGTGGATGCATTGCCGGTAGGAATCATCAACGACCTTCATGAAACCGCGTGGCTGATGTTGGCAGAAGGGTTTGAGGAGGATTGTTGCAGAGCATACTATTATTGCCGAAGGGAGTTTCTGAAAGAGTGTCTATGGACATTTGGGTTGCAAATGCAAGATCTAAGCATGGAGGACATTGATAAGATGGAGAAGATTCAGAGTTGGTTAACAAAGGCTTTGGATGTTGTTGATAGTGTACTCCTTCCCAATGAAAGGACACTCTGTGATCGCGTCTTCAAAGGGGCCTCTTCCTCTGGGGATTTTGTTTTCACTGTGGTTTGTAGTGAATTGAATATTTGTCTGCTTCGCATTGCCAATCACTTAGCAACTTTTCTGGAGTGTGAAAAATTTACATACTATGAGGGTGGAGAGCTTCATCCTAATATCTCTGAATTGATGCACAAAATTCGTTTTGTTTGCGCAAATGGGAATAATAGATCTTGGCAAAGGTTAGAAAAATACACCATGCTTGATAAGGAAGGAAAGCTTTCACCGTGTGTGAATGTAGCCAGGGTAATAGTAACAGCTCTGTTAGAGAGAATTTTGGAAGTGGAGTCCAAAAATTACCATAACCCTTCTCTGGGATATGTTTTCGTCATGAACAATCTGAGTTTCATAGAACACGAAGCAAAATTGTATGAATTGGTTCCTATTTTTGGTCATGATTGGCTGCGGAAAAATAAAACAAAATTCCAGCAAAACCTTGAACTCTATCTGAGAAGCTCGTGGAATAAGATTGTGGACTTTCTGAAGGTGGATATCAGTGAATCAGAGACTAGTGTTGCAGTTGGGTTACTGAAAGACAGGCTAAATTCCTTCAACGAACACTTTGATGAGATATGCAATGTTCACTCTACTTGGTTTGTCTTTGATGAAGAGTTAAGAAAAATTATAATAAAATCCATAGAAAACATCTTGTTGCCAGCATATGGAAACTTCATTGGAAAGTTGCAGAATTTTCTTGGTAAGCACAGTTATTACTATATTAAGTATGGAATGTTTGACGTCCAAGATCGAGTCCGCAATCTCTTTGTCGCAAGGGAGAATAGGAATCCATTTCTGAAACAAAAGTAAAAGACACCCAAGAGTTTGAGTTGATTTGGAATACAAAAATTTTATTATCATGTAGTTCCAAACTATATTCATTATCATGTAGTTCCACATTAATTGGACGTTATAGTAATAGATATTAAATAATATCATTAGAGTTGATAATTATATCAAAGGTAATGTTTATTATGAAACTCAGAGTTCTACTTTCATTCCAAAGATTGTCTCAATGTTCCGTAGACCAAAGTTTATTAAGATAACATCAATAAGATTAATTAATAAAATATTCAATGTATTTCTTTCTTTGAACACTACTCCTCTTAAGTTAAATGATTGTTCATTTAATTTCTCTTCCTGATTCATATGATGCATTATTGTTATCCTCTATTTATTACATTTAGTCACATATACCCTTCTATAATTTCATTATTTGTATTAAAATGATTTAAATATCTTTGCAATATTATATGGATTCATCTATTAAGTAGGGTTAACAGTTTATCTTATCCTTAAAGGTTCACCAATGGCCTATAAGGAATATTATTGAGATCGGAATTGAACTATATCGACCACAAATTCTTGTAGGTAGTCCAATGACCTGCCAAGAATATTAGTGAGAGTGTGATGTGTATCTCCAGATGTCTGAATTTCCTAAACTAAAATGACAACCAAATGTGCTTTTAATGATATGTAAATGAGATATATAAAATCATCTTATACATGACCGAAAATTAAAAAAGAGATGACGGCAAAGATTTTAAATTTAAAAAATAAAATAAAGGAAGATTCTCTATTGATCGAATATCACCCATGCTTCTTTCATATTTTCCTTGCCACCTTGAGAGCATGTTTTGCGTGTTTTTTTCTAACACCATTTGTTGAGATTTGTAAGCTTGAATTGAGCTCCAATCATCGACTTTAATTGGTGTCTCTCTTCTTTTCTTCTTGCCCTCTTTGTATACACCTCTTTCAGGACGAATTCTTCCTCCACCCCCATACTGTCTTCCTCTACCTCCATAGTGAATACGAAATTACACATATATTTTTATCTTAAAATTAAAAAGGTTAATATTATTCTCTATTCCTTTCATCTCCATAACTCTCATCTGTCGTCTACCATGTCACCAGCGCCGTCCAAATCTAAAATTAAAACTTCAAACAAGTTCTAAGTAAGCAATTATTAATGTTTATTAGTAATTTGTGAGTGATATTGTTGATTAGATTAGTTAATTTGGTGATTGAGAGACTGTCGACAGCGAACGACGACTTTTGCGATTTGAGAGTTTGACAACCAGATGAGATGTCATTCGGTTGTCATTTTGAAAAAACTTGTAAACCGGATGGGGGTGCCATTCGGTTGTCATTTGCAAAACAAAATGACAATCGGATGACACCCCATCCGGTTTATATTTTTTTTTCAAAATGTGAACCGGATGGGGTGCTATCCGGTTGTCATTTGCAAAACAAAATGACAACCGGATGACACTCAAGATCATTTTGATTATTTTAATATGAATATTTTGATAATTAATTTTTTTTTATGAAGGTACAGGATCGGGGTGGAGGAAGAATTCGTCCTCTTATAGTTATATTTGGGCTTAAGAAAACCCAATTAAGCCTTTACTATTTACACCATAAAAGAAAAATATATCCTCTTTGCGAGAAATATAAAAATAAGGAAAATAAAAGAGTATTTTTTTTAAACAATAAACACATCTTGTCTTGTGGTGTTTCTTTCTTAAAATTTCTGCTCTTATTTTTTTTTTTTATCTTCGTCGATTAATTAAAGGAGTAAGATCATTCACATTAAATTAAAAAATAAGTGTTGTAAATATAATTGGTACATTATTATTTATTTTCTTAGGACTTGAAAAGGTGTATCACCTCTAGGTTGTAATTTAAACTTCCTTTGAAAAAGGAAATCTATATTTTTTTAATAAAGTCAAACTTAATCTCTAGGTTTAAAGATATGTGCCTTTTGGCTTTTGCGCAAGTCTTTAATTGTGATTTTTCAAAAACCATCCTTAGACGTCATAAATTCAATATTTGAAAGAGATATAAGGTTAAGAGGTATCATTGGAGTGAATGCATCAAAAATCTGGATAAAAGAATCAAAAGAGTTGGCCACACCACCACTCTATTATGTTGAAACTCTATTTGAGGTAAAAGCTATTTCCATTATCTTAGATATTCGAAAATTAAATATCTCTATAATTAAGATAAAGTTCTATTAACTACTTTTGTATGACAATCTTTCTATGAATGACAAGTTATAGAAAATAAGAGTTTAGTTCTAAGTTTTCTTCGTAAAATTATTTAGAAATGACTTAAGAACTTTGAATTTATAATATAATCTATACTCTAAGGAATTTCATCCATCCTAACTACTTCCTTAAAGAAGATATTCTAGAAAGAGGGGAAGTTCATGGTTGAACCTTAGACTTGGTCACGTAAAGCATTTTTCACAAAAAATTTGAGTATGTTTTCTCATGTGTGGCAAAACGAAAATGTTTATGCAATATAGCTAATGTTTTCAAAGCCCAAAAATGTCTATTATTAACTCTCTTTCATGAGCTTCTCATATACCCCTCAGGAAAATGGAATTCATCTTGCTTCATAAATATTTTAGGAAGTCATAATCTTTTTTATACAACTTTCTTATGTGATCAAAGAAAAAAATGTTTTTTCAAGGATATTAAGCAAAATGTATCTTCTTAAAAGAGCACTAGCCATAATATTTATTTTTCCTTACTTCTATTAAAACACATAGGATAATTGTTCACTGTGTTTTATCCATCTCTTATTATCTTGCTTCTTAAATATTGAAGGGATATATGGACCACAAACTCCTTTAATAAAAGATAATGTTTGCTAATTTTTTAAGGTTATAATAAGAGCATAATTTGTTTTTATCATAGGTAGAATAGTTGATGTAACTATCTTTCAAATTTTTTACTAAAATAAGTTGTGGGGTGTCCTTATGGAAGAAATACAACCACAATGCTTACATTATAAACATCACAATATATACATAAACGATATCTACAATTTAGATGAAATTATTAAAGTCTCTTATAATTTGTGTGGAAGACTTGGCCTCAAAACATTAATATAATTGATCATGCTACATAATCAATTATCTAAGTGATGAATTATGACTTAAGCCTTTAAACATACTTAATACATTTTTTTTGGGAACACTAGAAAAAAGGTAATTGAGTAATATTACTCAAATATGCTGTATTTTCTCTCCTTTCATCTCAATTAGAGAGAAATCATCACAAATCAATGAACAGAGGTTGTACTCTCCGTGTACTTACATGAAAACTAACACAACAGTAGTTTTAATTTCATAGTTCATTTCTGGGCATATGCAAAAGTCACGTCATGCCTTGTTTAGCGTGAAAAGAGAGCTAAAACACGGTTCATGAGTTTGGACCAGGTAAATGAATTGATATCCCAAAATCTAAACTAAACATGGAATATGGTACTAATATACATTTAATGACTGAAATTGTCTTCTGTGTAAACAATTACAAGTTTTGTTCTAATATGTAGGGTATGATATCTAGTTAATTTAATGTCAAACCCTAAGAAATGCTTAAGGAATCCTTAGCAATATAAGATATTGGTATAGTTTTCAACAACAATAAAAAGATACACCTAGAGTAAACTACAAGTCACTAAGATTTAAACAACGAAGAAAGATTATAATTATCTTTTTCAAATACACCTTATTCACAATACTTTATTTCACATATTTGATGTTATCAATCAAAATTAAAAGAAACAAATTATTTTAATACCTGATTTGTCCACTTATGAAACGGTTTAAAATCTTATTCTCATCTCGGTCAAACAATACTCTTACTGATTTCCATCTCAGAAACAGCCTCGACATTTCGCAGTGAAAACGACTGAACGACGTCCTGAAAAGTGTGATATACATATTAAAACGAAGGGAACAAACGTTAACGACAATATATGATTCAAAAGATTCATGAGAAGACAAATAATTAAAACAAAAATTCTGAGGAAAAGAAAAAGAAAATTATGAGTGACAACATCTGTTTTGACAGTCGTTCGTAATTTTTCTAATTTTGCAATTAAAAGTGAAGTCAAAGGTCAAAAGACTGAGTAAGCAACGTTGGAAAATGGATCAATGGAGTTGTGAATGAAGAAACAAAAAAAAAAAAAAAAAAAAAAAAAAAAAAAAGCAAAGTTACCTGCAAGAACTATCAATCAAAGAAAGAAACCGGTACCCACGTTCACTCTAGACTTTATCATCTTCTCTGGTCTCTGCTACCTATCCGCGTTGTTTCCATTTTCCACTTTTGTCCTCACTTATTCAACAAAGCGCGTCTCCGAAGGGGGCATAAAGGTCATTTAAGACTTCTCTGCTCCTCTTCTTGGTTCTTGTTCCCTTCTCAGTGGAAGTGATGAACTAGGTTTGGAAGAGAAGATGTCTGAAAACGGGGAAGAGAAGTTACTCGCTGTGGCGCGGCACATAGCGAAGACGCTGGGCCACAATAACACTATGTCTGATGACATTTTCCAAATATTGTCCAACTTCGATGGAAGGTTCTCAAGAGAGAATCTTTCAGAAAAGGGTGCAGATGCGGATTCAAGAGCTTGCGCCGCACTCGATCATTCCCTCAAATCCCTAGACCACCGGATCTCTCACCACGTCTCCTCCGACCGTCCAATCTGGGCCGACGCCGCCCACGCAGCTGCCTTTCTTGACGCCGTGGACGAGCTCGTTGCTGCAGTTGCCGAGTGGAACCACCTCGCCTCCGACAAGGCTGTCGCCGCGTGCCTCGTGCGCGCCGAGGATATGCTCCAGCACGCCATGTTCCGCCTCGAGGACGAGTTCCGCACGCTCATGGAGCGCGGGGGCGAGTCGTTCGGCCTCACTTCGACGGAGAACATGCCGTTCGAGTCGGAGGAAGACGACGAGGAGGAAGACGAAGCGAGAAACGGAGGAGACGAGGAGCAGATTCCGGTGGCGCTGCCGGTCACCGACTTTGACATCGTCATCGACGCGCTGCCGTCGGGGACGATCAACGACCTCCATGAGATCGCGAAGCGAATGGTGGCCGGCGGGTTCGGTAAGGAGTGCTCGCACGTGTACAGCAGTTGTCGGAGGGAGTTCCTGGAGGAGAGCGTGTCGAGGTTAGGGTTACAGAAGCTCAGCATCGAGGACGTTCACAAGATGACGTGGCAGGACCTTGAAGATGAGATTGAGAAATGGATTAAAGCCTCCAACGTAGCTCTCAAGATCCTCTTCCCCAGCGAGCGGCGTCTCTGTGACCGCGTCTTCTTCGGATTCGCCTCCGCCGCGGATTTTTCCTTCATGGAGGTCTGCCGCGGATTCGCGATTCAGTTGCTGAATTTCGCCGACGCCGTCGCGATCGGGAGCCGGTCGCCGGAACGGCTGTTCAGAATCCTCGACGTGTTCGAGACGCTGCGTGACCTAATTCCCGAATTTGAGGCTCTGTTTTCTGATCAGTTCAGCGTCTCGCTTAGGAACGAAGCGATTACGATTTGGAAGAGGCTGGGGGAATCGATTAGGGGCATTTTTATGGAGCTGGAGAATTTGATTCGCCGGGATCCGGCGAAGACGGCGGTTCCCGGTGGCGGGCTTCACCCAATTACTCGCTACGTGATGAACTACCTCCGTGCCGCGTGCCGATCACGGCAGAGCTTGGAGCAGGTTTTTGAAGACTACGGTTTGAAAGAGTACCCGAAGCTTGATGATAGAGTTCCCTCGTCATCTTCTCTATCAGTGCAAATGGATTGGATTATGGAGCTGTTAGAGAGCAATTTGGAAGCAAAGTCGAAGATTTACAAGGACCCTGCTTTGTGCTATGTTTTCTTGATGAATAATGGGAGGTACATTGTTCAAAAGGCGAAAGATAGTGAACTGGGAGCCCTCTTGGGAGATGATTGGATCAGAAAGCACGCTGCAAAAGTTCGACAATTCCATGTGCACTATCAAAGAAGCTCGTGGAGTAGGGTATTGGGGACTCTGAA
>Ga0209700_106707_pt1 | contig 17391 bp, 10 predicted proteins | sample SiratroredBW_FD_187528 | JGI IMG/M metagenome (GOLD analysis project Ga0209700, IMG submission 187528) | Root nodule microbial communities of legume samples collected from California, USA - Siratro red BW (SPAdes) (version 2) | ecosystem: Host-associated > Plants > Roots > Nodule | place: USA...
TATATTATCTAAAATTGAAAGTGATTTTTTGAGGGAATTTGAGCATGCTGAAGAACTTGCCAAGACCATAGAGCCTGGTACGGCATCTTTTATTTTTATTTTAACTTCCCTTCCCTTTTTTTTTTTTAAAAAAAAATCAAGCTAATTCTGCACCTGAACATGTAAGAGTTTTCTTGTGTTTAAACTTCTTGGTATTATAAGCTGAACAATAAACTTTATGCACTTTTAATAATATATGCATGAAATGCAAAGTAATAATTATAAAAATGCACGTGTCTCCTTTCTGGGTGTGTGAAAGAATGAGACAGATTCTTGTTGTTTTATAATAATGGAGACTCTTTCTGTCCTGATTGCAGGAAACACTGAGATGCCAGATGCAATGGAGACAATATTTCAATCTGCCCTTGCTTTTGGAAGGCATGGGGGTGTGAGTATTTCTTCCTGCTTTTCATTTCATCCATTTTGGCCTCAGTCATCAAAGTCCATCTTGAAAATTCTATTTTAAACATATAAATGAAAAGAGAGAGATTTCCCATCATTGATTATACAAAATTAAGGTTATCTTAGACATTTTTAAGGGTATGCTAAAATTAAGCAAACATGAAGATTTAATTGGTGATCCAAGCTGAGGTTGTGTTCTGATATTTCGTTGGCAGGTAGAAGAACTCATGGGTGACATGGAAAGTGCAGCTGCATTGTATTCAAAAGCTGTTCGTCTGTTAGTTTTCCTTCTAGTGGAAGGACCATCCTTGATTCTTAATCCTCCATTTTCGCTGACAAACTCAGATCGTTACAGACTTCGAAATTACATTGATATTCTTAATAACAGACAAGGTTATTCAAGGTCCCAGAGAATGGCACTGCTGAAATGTGATGACAGTCAAGGTATCCTTAAGGAAAAATTTTAGCAATGGTTATTTATCTGTCCCATCCACACAACAAATTATTTATTTGTACAGTTATTCTTTTGAGGGAGTAAACCAGCACCAGGTAGGTTGTAAAATTCAACATTTCCGTTATTAGAATGGTGATCAAATGTGCATTTGATTATGAATGCTGTGTCATTTGTCCCCGTGAGTTCTTTTATGATGAGCTTCTAGGGTTTGAAATTTGAATTATTTTTTCTTATGAAAATGGTAAAACCATACAATACCTAGGTAATATGCATATAATAATAACGATACTACATAAAATATTTGACTGATGAAAAGAATTTGGTTTTATTGCCACTTGAAGGGCCAAAGTTTCATATCACTTAAAGATGGTAATCTATTGTGATTTTAAAAGACTTTTTATATAGAAATCTTGTGGTATTCAAGCAAGATTTATAAAGGTAGAGTACTACAAAATCCGATGGTATTTAATTCAGATTTTAAAAAGACTAAAGAATTATCTACTATTAAAATCATACAGATTAAAATGATTATTTGTTGATTGAATTTTTCTGTCTAGGTGATTGCTTTCTACAATTAATATGGGTTTATTATTTTCGTATATTTTTTTTATTATTGCTATTGTACATAATTTCAATCAATAAAATATGATTTTTATTTATCTATCGTATGATTTTGATTTTTGACTTATTCAGATTTTTCTTTAACCATAACATTCTGATGGTCATTTTTTAACATGATCTAGGCTCATTTATGATCAAAGTTGAAAATCTAATTACCAAATATTCTATGGAAAACAACTAATAAGAAGGAAAAAAATTAATAAAAAATATTTGTTAACTATTTCTATTTTCTATTTAAAAGTTAAAAATTGTTAATAAATATATCAAATGAGTTTTTTTTCAATTACTAAAAGAAAAGGTGAAAGTATTGGAGTGGCGGGAAATTCCTTTTAGATATTTGTATCATAATAATTTAATATTATCAATAAATTCATCAAACGAATTTTTATTTTTATTCTTTTAATTGTTAAAGAAAGAGGTAGAAGAATTGAAGTGTTAGAATATGTTAGGATTTTAAGAAATTCTTATTAGATATTTACGTGAAAATAATTGAAGTTGATAATACACTTAAATTAAACTTTATAAAATGGAAGTAATATGTAAGACTTACGAAAAAAAAAATGTTTCATACGAGAACAATAATATAGAGTTAATTAGTTACTAAAATTTATTTTTTTTTTATATTTTTTAATAAAAGCATGTTTATTTGTTATCTTTTTCATTGAATATAAGATGTTTTGAAAATTCGTATTCTCGAATTTAATCGTCCCAAATAATGCAAGAACTAAAGCAAACAATACAATATTTACAACTTTAATTACAGGAACTCAATTACACAAATATAAAATATAAAAGTTAAATGAACAGCTAGCATACATTCCAGATAGCTATGACTCCAAGAAAGAAAATTAAAAAAAAAAAGACATATGATTCACAATAAATAAACTAAAAAATGGTATCTTATTATCTAAAGAAAGAAAATCTTGAATCTTGTTTAGTGTTTTTCCTTTTTTTTAAAGAACTAAAACATACATTTCTTTTTTATAATAAAGATACACAAAATTTCGTCTATTTGATGTTGTAAATAAATAGATGACTAAGTAACGATTTTTCTCAAAATTTTCCAAGATAAAATCACAACTACAAATGGAAAATCGAATAACAATAATTTTTTTTTCGTTATAAACCTTTTAGAGATCGACTTAACGGTGAATAAGCTGCAAAGTACTTGATTTGGTGACAAATTTTTGGCTGGAGAAGTCTTGTGACTTGGTTCTTAGATATTGTTTTTGCTTTTGAGGCACATAGACATGAAAATATCCAAGCTCTAGTTTCACTTTCTTGGCTGATATTGGTTACCTTTAGGTAGAAACACTGGGGAAATCTCACAAGAATGAGAATTGAGGCAAACTCACATAAGGAAATTACACCACCTTCAACCCAAAACCTTAAGACATTAGGTTTGTGGTCTTCTTTCTTATATGTTGTTCAACTTTCTCATTTCTATTCAATGCGGGACTTAGACTCACACTTGGATACCTAACAGAAGGATGATCTACAATAGATAGGAAAGAATTCTACTAGAATATTGGAATGATCTTTATAAAGTTCTTGGAGAAACTTTAAGAGAAGGTATGTAGAAGCTATATAGGATAAAAGATAGTAGAAGAAGAAGGTAGAAGAAGAAGGTGGAAGAAGAAGGTATAAGGAGAATTTAGAAGAAAGTGGAAGAAGAAGGTATAAGGAGAATGTAGAAGAAGAATGTAGAAACAAAAGAGGTGGAAGAAGAAGGTAGAAGAAGATAAAACAAGAATGTGGAAGAAGAAGATAGAAGAAGAACGTAGAAGAAGAAGGTAGGAGAAGAAGAAGGTAGAAGAAAAAGTATAAGAACGTGGAGGAAGAAGGTAGAAGAAGAAGGTGAAAGAAGAAGAAGGTAGAAAAGAACGTAGAAGAAGAAGGTAGAAAAAAAAGTAGCAGAAGAAGGTAGAAGAAGAAGGTGAAAGAGGAAGAAGGTAGAAGAGGAAAAAGGTAGAAGAAGTAGAAGGTAGAAAAAGAAGGAAGAAGATGAAGGTAGAAGAAGAGGCTGGAAGAAGAAGGTAGAAGAAGATTGGGGAAGAAGAAGGTAAAAGATTAATAAGGTAGAAGAAGAATGAAGGAGAAGAAGATAGAAGAATAAGGTAGGTAAAAGGAAAAGGTAGAAGAATAAGATAGAAAAAGATAGAAGAAGAAGATAGAGAAAAATGCGGAAGAAGAAAGTAGAAGAATGAAGAAGAAGAACTTAGAAGAAGAAGAAGGTAGAATAAGAATGCAGAAGAAGAAGAAGAAGATAGAAGAAGAAGTAGAAGTAGAAGAAGAATGTCGAAGAAGATGTAGAAGAAGGTAGAAGAAGAGAGTAGAAGAGGAAGAAGGTAGAAAAAGAAGGTAGAATAGGAAGGAGGTTGAAGAATAAGGTACAAGAGGATGGTAGAAGAAGAAGGTAAAAGAAGATAGAATAAGAAGGTAAAAGAAGAAGAAGGTAGAAGAAGAAGAAGGTAGAAGAAGAAGGTGAAAGAAGAAGAAGAAGGTAGAAAAAGAAGGTAGAAGAATAAGAAGGTAAAAGAAGAATGTAGAAGCAAAAGGTAGAAAAAGAAGATAAAAGAAGAACATGGAAGAAGAAGATAGAATAAGAAGAAGGTAGAAGATAAAGTAAAAGAAAAATGTGGAGGAAGAAGGTAGAAGAAGAAGGTGGAAGAAGAACGTGGAAGAGAAAGGTATAAGAAAAGGGTAGAAGAAGAAGTAAAAGAAAGTAAAAGAAGAAGATGGAAGAAGAAAAAGGTATAAGAAGAAGGTAGAGGAGGAAGAAGGTAAAAGAGGTAGAACGTAGAAGAAGAAGGAAGAAGAAGGTAGAAGAAGAGGGTGAGGGTGGAAAAAGAAGGTAGAAGAAGAATGGGGAAGAAGAAGGTAGAAGAAGAATGGGGAAGAAGAAGGTAGAAGAGGAAGAAGGTAGAACACGAAGGTAGAAGAAGAAAGAAGAAGAAGAAGAAGTTATATTTCATAGCTTTTCAGACATACAAAATACAGAGATAGAATTGAGAAAAACTACTGTTTTACAATTCAAGACAAGAGCAAGAACTGTATTCAAGAGTGAAAAGCGAATCTTTAACCAAGAAACTTTAAGAAGGGTTCTTGGTGTGCCTCCACTGGTTTATGAAAATTCTGCATTGATTTACATCAAAATTTATAATTAGGGAAGTCTTTTGCAATTGGTTCATGAGCCTGTTTTGTCTGAAATCTGTTGCAGGGGTGACTTTGTGTACAATTTACATTCAATTTGAGGATTTTTGAACTGGATGTAGCCCCTGAGGAAGGATGAACTAGTATAAATCCTATGTGTTTGATCTCTCTCTCCCTCAATCTTGATTCACATTTGATTTCGCTACATTATAAGTTCATCTGCATAAAAATCAATCAACTTTTATTTTAATCAACCAATTGAATTTTTTTTACTACATTCACTGTTATTCTATTTTTAATCTGGTTTAAACTAAGTTTGATTAAGTTATTGCACATACTGTTTTCATTGCATAATCATCTTCAATTGAACCGTTTTCTTTTAGAATCTTGCATTGTATACACTGATATCAATTGAATGTGATTGATTAGTTTAACTCAGTTTATTTTAAAAAAATTCAATTGATTAACTTTGTAACTCAATCAATTTTTTTTCTTCCAGTGAAAATTTGAAAAATTTCACATTCATTGGTTTGTTTGTCAAAGTAATTGTTTAATGCTTGCAAGTGATTGATAATCTGTATTAAAAAATCTAAAAGTCAATTCAATTGATTAGTCGGTAATTCAATTGATTAACTTTTCTTGATAAGTCTTGTTGTGTGAAACTTAAATTGATTGTTTTTAAACTTCAATTGATTTTTTTTTTTCTGGTATGCGCTTACAAACTGCAGTTAAGTAAATTCTTTGAAGACTTTCATTCTTTCTAAACAATATTTGAAAAAAATTTTCAATATTTTAATTCACCTTTCCTCTTGAACTCTGCCTAAAGTGTTTTCAACAATTACCTCCATCGATGATGAGAATACAAACTTTGTTGTTTATAAGGCATCTTGAATGAAAATGGTTTCCTCTTTGTGAATCACTAATGTTTTTGTAGACATGGCCAAGCATTTACCTTACAACCAACAGATCACCTTTTTTAGGGGAAAGTTCATATTCACCATTGGAAGAAGAAGTAATTTTGGTTGGTAAAGAAGGAGAAGAAGATGAAGGGGAAGAGAAGAAGATGAAGAAGAATGCTTAGATTATATCTCTCCATTCTTCATCACCATACCTTTTCTTTTTTTTGGACAGTTGAAGTCCTTATGTAAATAACCCAAACATATAAAACATTTCATTGAACTTGTTTTTTTCCTCAAATTTTGGTTTAGGTGAAGAAGAAGAAGAAACATGATACTTGCAAGAAAAAGAATGTTTAGGATCCCTAAAAGAAGATGAAGAGTGCTTATGCTCTTTTGAATATGAAGAAGAAGGTTTAGAAGACTTACCTTGGAGTGACCTTTCTTCTTTCTTTTTGTCCTTAAAGGATCTCCAAGAGGCATAATTTTTAATAGGCAAGGCACCCCTTTAGCTGCCTTTCAATTTTCATAGCTTGGTGAGGAATATCCTCCAAATTTTCATGTTGTTGGAGTTACTTTCATGTTGTTGGAGTTCCACCACATCTTGGATGTCTTGGTTAAGGCCATTCAAAAACCCTATCATCGTAGCTTCGACACTTTCCTCTAAATCACTCTTAATCAAGAGCATCTCCATCTCACTATAGAATTCCTCCACACTCTTTGAACCTTGTCTAACTCTTTGGAGTTGAAGGACTAAGTCTTTTTTTATAGGTGGAAGGCTTAAATATTTTCTCTCAAAGCTTTTTGTAGATCTTTGCAAGAATTAATTTGAGAATGTTTGCCATAAAAAATGTCCTTTTGATATTCCACCAAAATAAAGCATAACCCTCAAACTCTAAGACTACAAGTTTCAAAAATTTCCTATCTCTAAAGTCACAAGAATTTTGGTTCACCTTCCTTTCTCATTCCTCTATATACATTTGGATTTGAATTGACCACTAAACTTAGGGAATCTAACATTATGTTTGAACAATTTCATATGTTTAAATTTATGTGATCTACTATCCCTTCTCTCACGGCTAGGTTGGTAGAAAGCCTTCATGTCACTATCCTCAATGTTTGTAGAAGAACTTGAAGAACCTCTATCTCTCCTTTGCCTTTTTTGCTTCAAAATTTGTTCTAATTTCTCCACTTTTTGTACCATTTCCACCATGGTCATTTGATGACCATCCATATTGGCACTTCACTCTTCCTTGCATAGACATGTTGGAAAATTTTTTAGAACAACTTACACAAAATTTCAAAGAAAAATAACAAAAACTACACAAGAAATGAGTGTTAGTACCAACAAATTTATTGCAATTTTACCTTAAGTATTTTTACTCTCAAATTTTTATCACCCACTCCCAAAACACCAATTTAAAGTGTTATAGTCTCGGCCTCACTCAATTCACAAGAGAAAATTCCCAATAAATTCAAAGTTGCCTCAAATTTAAATCAATAAATACTATCTCTTTAGTGAACGATGTAATGACTCTAAATATACCAATTCTTGAAAATTTAATTAAACGTGAGATAAAATAGTAGGAAACAAGAAGACAAACTGAAAATTCTCAAAGAAAAAAGGCACACAAAAGATTATACAACTTATGTGACAAATTGGACAAAAAAAAATGAAAAAAAGCTTAAAAAATACTCAGAATGATGAGTTTTTGTGTAATTTTTTTCACCCATTAGATTCATGTAAAATTTTTAAATGAAAGGAACCTAAGAATCATAATATTACAGAAAAGAAACCCCACATAAGTGTTGTAAACAATTTGTTCAATCTCTAAGAAATTCTATATGAAAATTGATTCAAAAAAATTAGGGTCAACTACACATGAACAACCATTTCTGAAACACTTGGTGTGCTAAAATTTTTATAATTTATTTTGATTATTTTACACTTTTATTTGCTTTTTGAAGATCAATATGGCTTAGTCATTCACTGTAGTAGCCTCACTTAAAATAGTTTTGGAAAAATTAATTTCGCAAGATAACCACAAATGAGAGAATCACACACTTAAACTAAGGAACACAGTGGCTATGGGTCGTAAGTGAGAACTCAAAACATAAAAGCCCAAAACTTCAAAACAAAATACAAGGAAAGAGGATCACAACAAAGGGACGATCTCTATAGAAAAGTAAAAACAACATGTGGGCTAGTCTCTAGATAACAATAAAAAAGAGAGCGACATACCTATTGAATTTGTGAAGAAGTAAAACAGAGGCTCAAAGAGTGAAGTTTGCTCTAAGAATGAAGAAGGTGAGAAATGAAGTTGTTTTTTCTATTTAAATCCATTTGAAATGACACATGAGAAAGGAAGGAATCTAATGTCTTAAGATTTCGGGTTGAAGGTTGTGGCATTTCCTTTATGGGTTGAGCTCTTGTCTCATTCTTATTTGTCTCTCTAGTGTTTCTCCCCTTGGATTTTCCCAGCAAGTGGTATCAGAGCCGATTGTGAAAGTCTTCCTGATGGAGGTTTCAGGCAAGCATGTCCCGTTTAAGTGCGTAAGCAGTAGTACAAGTGAGGCAATAAGCTCAGACGAGTAAAATTTGATCCCTGTATCAAAAGTCTTTCTAATGGAGGTTTCAGGCAAGTATGTCCTGTTTAAGTGTATAAATGGCGGTACAAGTGAGAATTGTTTGTGAGTAAGATATTCATGTTTGAAAATGCTTCTGCTCGAGGGGGAGTGTACCAATGTGGAAGAGGGACTCTCACTTGAGGGGAGATTGTTAGGAATCTAAGTGTGAGTCTAAGTCTCACATTGAGTAAAAATGAGAAAGTCGAGCAACATATAAGAAAGAAGACTCACAAACCTAATGTCTTAAGGTTTTGGGTTGAAAGTGATGTCATTTCCTTATGTGGGTTGGACTCTTGTCTTCATAGTGTTTTCCTCTTCGATCTTCCCAACATTCTGAAGGCTTCCATAGATGGAACATTCTGAAAACTCCCATGAAGATATCTAGAATTCTCTTTCAAGCCTTTTTGTCCTTTTCGACTAAAGGTTGGAGTGTTGTGTACCATCACAAACCTTAGGGTCGGTGGTAGGAAGGGAGGGTTTAGTCCCTAAAGACTCAAATTCAATTTGATCGGGCGTGTAGTGAAAGAAGTGAACCCTACAATCAAATAACTAAGTATGAGAGGTATAAGTCACCCTTTAGACAATATAGAGTTAAGACGATCTCTTCAACAAATTTAACATAATTAACAAGGAAAAAATTTTATTAACAAGAATTTAGGAACTTGTGAAGTAAAACTAAATCCTTTAATTCTGGATTTTTTTTTTCTAGTATCTTGAATTAATTGGTTGTGAAATTCATTTTTCCAATACTTAAAATTATCCGGTGAAATTTTAAAGAAGATTCCCTTATAAACATTAGACATTTTGAATTGAATACAATGCTTGAACTCTACTTTTAAACTCATTGATACTCTCAATTGATATCTTATGTTTCTATTCTTTAACATTTCCGATTACCAATATATTGTAATTCAATTACATAAATCATTTCATTACAATATTAAAAACTAATTTATATTTAATATATATGAAGCTTTTGTTAGTTTGCTCAACTAACCTATCCAATTAATCAGACTAAAGGACCCAATTTGCCACAAAAAGTTTCAAAGAGGTTTGATCATTGAACATCATAGAGAGAGGGTTGTGTAGGGAAGGTGTTAAATAGAAAGAGAAATCAACCATGCATGGCACTGTTTCAACAAGTTCTATTGCGTTTCCGAATACATAAGATTTGAACAGATAAATTATACATAAATTAACAGAAGTGATAGGAACATCTTTTACGTAGCAATTCTCTGTTGGACTCAACTCGTTACTACTTTTATTTTTCTCGCATTGCTTCAATTTACCTTCATCACTTGGACGAGAAGGGAATGGCCCTGATCACTACCTGATGGTACAAAGCTGCAAGTGCTGCTCCAATGAAAGGCCCAACCCAAAAAATCCACTGCACCACAACGGTACAATTTCGGAAATTTTAACATATTCTTTAAATATATACTCTCCAGCCACAAAAACAAAAAAAATTAATGATGAAATAGTTTTTACATAAATTTAAAAAAATTCATTAAAATTTGTTTACTAAATTTTTAGGGCATTGTCAGGAAGTATCCCATATTTTTATGGGTAACAAATTTCAGTGACCATTACTGTTGTTTTTCATTCAAATTATGCTTTGTTTTCCATCTCTCCAATTCGGTTTATTAATTAAAAATTCGAGTTCAACATTATTTACACGAACGATATGATAGGTCTTGTCACTGAACTTAATCACTAATTCGTTAATATTTTTTGTGGCTGTAGAGAAAATAGGTGTATAATAAAAACAAAAATTAAAGGTAACTCACATGTTCATCCCAAATTTGGTCCTTGTTGTAAATAAGGGCTGCACCTAGGCTTCTAGCAGGGTTGATCCCAGTCCCTGTAACAGGAATTGTAGCCAAGTGCACCAAAAACACAGCAAAACCAATAGGCAATGGTGCCAATATCTGATCCATTCATATTTCTATTATCAGATTCATCATCACAACAAAATAACTGAGAAGGTGCAAATAAGGGAAAGTTTTGCTTACTGGAACATGCGAGTCTCTGGCATTTCTCTTGGCATCAGTTGCAGAGAAGACAGTGTAAACAAGCACAAATGTACCAACAATCTCTGCTCCGAGGCCTGCCCTTTTGGTGTACCCTATACTCACCGAATTGGCACCACCACCAAGCCTCTCGTACAGGTTTGGCTGGAAGCCCTTCACCACACCTGCCCCACAGATAGCCCCCAAGCACTGCATCATCATGTAAAATAGTGCTCTTGTCAGAGACACTTTGCGTGCCAAGAACAGCCCAAATGTCACTGCTGGGTTAATATGACCCCCTGCATTGCCCAATTCACACAAGCCAAAAAAATTTAGTGAGATTACTACATTATCCATGTTTTTCTTCATGGATATTAGTAATTAGACATTAGTCCGAAAAAAAATTAAGAACACATGAATAGTTTATAAAATGTCGTTTCTCTCTTTAGAGATTTTTAATACACTTTTCTCAGGTAGAAACTTCTTAACTCGTATAGGTAGAAACTTTTTAACTCGTGTATGTAAGAATAGTTTATAAAAATAACAGTTTATAAAACTTTAATCCTAATTGAATCTTATACTTTTAAAATAAAATTTAGACTCACTTATAAATTATTAAAATCTTTTCTCTAATCAATATAAAATCTTTAACACAAACAATTCATACTCAAGAAGCTAGATGTTTAACCAAACCAAATAGAATCATAATACATATAACTGTGAGATATAGTGAGATCAGTTTTGTTATTATTTTAATTGAGTTCTCGATTTAAATCTATTAAAACATCTACTTATATTGCTTTCCTAGGAAGTGGAAATGTATTTAATAACATGGTATTTTGAATGCTCCATGGTATGAAAATTTTCACATAACTTAACTGTGAAGAAAAAATTCTGTTTCGTTGAACACTTGAAATAAATTTGAATTATTTTGTTTCACCCTATAATATATCTTTCAGATCTGACTCCTCTAGACAGAGCATCTCACGAATTTGAGTTGTTGAATGAAAAAAAAAAAAAATCATCATAACTAATTTTGCTGATTTACTACAAGAGAATCATTTCCTTTTCTTTCTTACTACTATGTTTAGAAAGGTCAAATATTTATAATATTTTAACATACCAAACATATCATTTTTACTGGCAAAACATTATGAAAAAGAAACAACATAAATTATTATCTGATTTGTCTTCACCTGAGATGCCGGCAGTGCAGTAAACAAGAGCAAAGATCATTCCCCCAAAAGCCCAAGCAATGCCTTGGATCCCCACAGTGGAGCACTTGGTGTCGGATTTCAACACACCCATCACAGTCAAGACTGTGATGTAAAGGAACAAGAAGGTGGCCACAAACTCTGCTATGCCAGCCCTATAGAAAGACCACGATGACAACTCTCCAGCCTCAAAGAGAGGTGCAGAGGGTGGCTCCCTGTAGTCTCTGCCATCTTGCACCTGCGCAGAAGTTCCTATGGGTTGCCTCTCACCATATCTGTTCGCTCCCACTCTCACATCCTCTTCTTTTCCCTCCATCTTCTTCCAAAATGGGTTCTGGTCAATGCAATGGAATGGTATTTGTAGCGTGAGATTAGGGAGATAGAGTGGGGTGTGTTAATGTTAAGCGAATGATGAAACTGTGCACTAGCGTGACACTCCCACCGCCCAAGGACCAGAGGGGATTAGGGGGACCCAGAGAAATTCATTGCTCTTGCGCTAGCTGTGGGAAAGTGTACCTTTTTTTTCTCATTCTGTATTTGCACGACACTTTTTCCAGCACTGTTCCTTAAAATGTGTTTGGTTTCACTTTTCTTAGACTCTCAACTTGTGGAGAGTAGATTCCTAGATCCTGCATTTAATGTTCGGGAGAGATTCAATCTTAGATTTTAAATAAGTTTATCAAAAATTTACTTGTAAAATAAGTTGTACAAGTGAGATGGTATTTGTAATTTGAATTAACTACTTTTATTTGAAAATTTGTAATTTATTTATTTTTCAAACTTATTTTCCGTTTACACTTATAAATGACTTTAAAATAATTTTTCAACAAATTTATTTAAATAAACTATCAATATATTTTTGTAATCAATTACATATATAATTAAATAATAATTTATTTTTTGTAATTCTTTTTTAATACTCTAATAGAAAAAGTTATCAAGATACTTGATACAAGAACATGTGTATATGTGAAAATTAGAACATCTTACAAGTCTCAAGTGCAAAAGTTAGGAAAAATTCTTCATTCCTTACTATTATAAATGATTTAATTTACACACATATATGTATATATATACACTTATAAATGATTTTGAAATCATTTTTTAATAAATTTATGTAAATAAACTATCAATATATTCTTGTAATCAATTACATATATAATTATTATAATAATTTAATTTTCGTAATATTTTTAATACTTTAATAGAAAAAGGTAGCAAGATATTTGATGTAAGAGCATGTGTATATGTCAAAATTAGGATACCTTACAAGTTCCACATGAAAAAATTAGGAACATTTCCTCATTCCCTACTATTATAAACATATACTCATGTAAATTTTTTAATATAAGTTGAATGAAAAGTGATTTCTAATATAAGCTTTCTGCTTATTTCCTCTAAGTTTTCTCTTTTAAGAGTAAGAGGTAGTTAATATCCTTGGTCTAGCCAACCAAGGTGAGTTTCTTAGCTATTCTCATCATAGTGAGGTTAGTAACCTCGCCACAATTGGTGACCAAACGACATCCTGACATCAGTTCGGTATCATAGTAAGGTCATCTTGCTTAAGTTAAAATTAGTTTATTCATGGTAGATTCAAGATCTTTCTTTGTGAGCGCTCTTGCCGTGGACAAGTCTTTGTTAGTGTGGTTGTCTGTTGTGGAGTTCTTAGTAATATCATTTCTTTCCAGTTTATTTTAAAAGCATCTTATTATGGTAGCTGCAATTGGTACATCAACATCACGCCTCCTCATTATTGCATAATCTTCATCATTGTGCATTATCGACACGTTATCTTCATCATAGTGGTAGTCTTTGAATCATCATTAGCATGACACCAAAGCGTAGAAGTGTTCAGGAGATGGAGATTGAGGATCTACATCGTCATGTTAAGGCGTTGCAAGATATGAAGTTGCTCAACAAGGTCATGGTAGAACAAGTGATGGAAACAATTCTAATGAAGAGGATGATATAGATCCTTTTCATTACTCATCCTCTTTTGAGGACTCAACCAAATATAGAGCTCGAAGGAAAACTAGAGCCTATGAAGGTAAAGACTTGGGAATCAAAGTTGATATTCCTGAGTTTGAAGGAAGGCTCTAACCAGATGATTTCATTGATTGGCTTTGCATAATGAAAAGGGTGATTGAGTTAAAAGACATTCCAAATGACAAGCGTGTGGAGCTCATAGCCATCAAGCTGAAGAAATATGTTTCAATGTGGTGGGAGAAACTCAAGTGACAATAAGAAAGAGAAGGCTGGAGCAAGATAAAGACATGGGATAAAATGCGTTGTGAACTCTAGCTAAAGTTCCTTCCAAAAAGTTGAGTATTTTTCATGTAATTAAATAAGAACTTTTCATATAAAAATTATAAAGAAAAATATAATTTTAGGAAAAAATGAAAAATGAAATAAAAGTAATATAGTAAAGTAATTAATAGGTAACAAGTTGATTATTTACTTATTAATTTGATGATGACAAAAAAAAAAGGTAAAATTTAATGATAAGTGTTAAAAATGAATTAAAGGAATCTTTTGAGTAATTATTGTATAATTAAATAAAAACTTCCAATAAAATTTTGTGTTATATAAAATAATATGAAACTAAGTGTTTTACCTATCAACTATGCTTAGGATAACCACAAATCTTATGATGAGTATCTTTCTCATATTGAGCTTGCTTACAATAGGATAATACACAAAACTACCAAACATTCTCACTTTGAAATTGTGTATGATTTTAACCCTCTCACCCCATTGGATTTATTACCATTGCCCAATCCATAAAATTTTATTCACAAAGAAAGGGTATCAAAGGCTAATTTTGTGAGAAAATTACATGAGAAGGTGAAAATACAAATACAACAACAACGTGAGAGGTATGCTAAGAAAAGAAACAAGGGAAAGAGAGAAATAATTTTTTAGGAGGGAGATTGGGTTTGGCTTCCCTTACGTAAAATCAGATTTCCAAAACAAAGAAAGTCAAAACTCAACCCTCATGGTGATGGACCATTTCAAGTCTTCAAAAAGATCAATAATAATGCTTATCAATTAGACTTGCCTAAGGAATATCGAGTACATGCTACTTTCAATGTTACTGACTTAATTTCCTTTACAGGCAGCACAGATGATGAGGCAGATACTTTAGATTTGAGGACAAATTCTTTTCAAGAGGGAGGGGATGATAGAAGAAAGCTAAGACACGATCCTACCACAAGAGAAATGACCAGACAAATAGAAGAACAATGGAAGTTAGAGACAATTTGAACTCCATGTTGTTTTTAAAATTGTATAAAAACATTGTATCATAAAATTGCATCAATTCTAAGGTAGACTAAAAAGTCAAGCTAGATTATGAGGTTGGTCTAGGTGTTAGGGTTAGGGTTTAGCACGCCTAGCTACATTATCCACGTGTCAACATTTCATTAGTTGGCCAAGAAGCTTGCGACACAAGGCAAGGAGTTCACATGTCATTCCCTATTGAGAGCATGGATGCTTGCGGCTCAAGCTAGGGTATGAGGCATGTTCAATAAGCTAGGGTATAAGGCATGTTCAATCAGCTAGGGTATGAGGCATGTTCAATAAGTTAGGGTTAGGGTTTGTAGCTTCTTGAACATGATAGGGGTAGAGGTTTCCCTTGCAAGCTTCTCCTCTCTTCCAATTCTATAAATAGAGGTGTAAGACATTGTAAAATTTAGCTTGAATCATATAATGAAAAGCTACAAAATTTTCTCTCTAGCTTCACTGTTTAAGCTGTTCTTTGTTAGCTCTGTTAGAATTCAACCAAGACTCCATTAGTAGTTGGTCCAACCTCTATGAAATCCTTATTCCTCCTAGTTTATCTTCATCCAGCTTCAGCCATACTCTTAATATCTCCACGGAAATCTCTTCTTCAAAAGCTTTTACAACAAGCCTTGGAGTTCCTCTCGCATTCATTTGGTGCAACACTTTAAAGCTTCTCCTGCAAGCTTCCTCATCACAATTTGATTTCATGAGCTCTATCACAAACACCACGACATTCATGAATTTGTACTATCGACAATCTAAACTCAATGAGCATGGTCTAATTACGTATGGTGCTACTAAGATATTGACATAGGTCTATCTATATCAAATGATAAGTTGTAAGTCTCAATTTTTTTTTAATAAAATCATTGAATTGTATGCTAAGTTTACAAGATATACACAATAAATTATGACACTTTTAAACCTACCTATTACAACCTGTTCCACACGCTCACAATCACTTTCACCTAAACAATACTTTATTTTGAAGGACTTATCCAAAGAGCCACCATAATAGAAAATCCAAATAGTTATAGTCTTACCTACAAATTTTGCAACCCAAAAACAATCAAACACAATTGATCTTTTCATCAATTGTTACACAACACTACCGAAGTACAATAATATAGACACCACAAAAGAGTTATCGAAATCAACTACCACAGTCCACCTTGAGTACTTAATCAAAACATTATACATAATTTAGTATAAATCAAATTAGAGACTAATGTTTCACAAATGACCAATTGCTAGAAAAGGACTCAACTTTTACATCCAAGCATGTAGCGTGAATAAGTACTCGACAATATTAAACTCTTTATCCAAATCAACAAAAAAATGCATATCCATTTAATTTTATTTATATTTGTGTTCATCTTACATGTATTTCCTTTACAAAAATTAAATAAAATTTCAATTCCTCTTAACTAAATATTCAAAAAAAAAATATTCATATTACTTTTATCCATTTGTATAATTTACTTCTTTCCCATTATTACATAAATTTATTAATATACTTTAGTACAGATAAATCAAACGAATCCCACGTTAAAAAGTTATACCAAGCCAATTTTGAATTTACTTATATATATATATAAATTTAAAATTTATTTATATTCATAAATATAACTATTATAACAATGATGATAATAAGAATAAGTGATAAAAAATGGAGAATAATATTATTTCCAAAAATTATTTCTATTAATTTTTTTCTTTTGAATAATTATTTATAAATTACCTTTTTTTCAATTTATCTTACAACTCAATAATTTCAATGACATAAAAAGCTTTCTATTATTTCTTAACAATTCTTTCTTTTCTCTTTTTTTTTTCAGAAAATTCTTCTTAGTTACATGTTTTTTAATTTAAATTCTATTAATATATATAATTATTTATTTAAATTTTTACTTGTCTAAATTATTATATACTTACTTTTTAAAATAAATATATATTTTACAACTAAAAACTTTCAATTATATCAAACACTTTCCATTATTTTTTACTATTCGTTATTTTCTCTTTTTTTTCATAAATTTTTCTTATTTACATATTTTTGTAATTTAAATCTGATTCAAATATATGTGTTTCTAAAATTTATTTATTCAAATTTTGGCTTATCTAAATTATTATATTCTATACAATTTTTTTAAGTAAATATATTTTTACAATTTTTTTAAACCAATTGTGTTTTAGAAAAACTTATTTTCTTTAACCAAATCCTCCCTTTATTATTTTTAAATGAAAAAAAATATAAATTCCAATTCAGAATTCAGTTCCTCCAAAATCAAATTCCGACTGATTTTCTTACCAGCCGGCACCTATTTCATGTTCAGAATTTGGTTTTTCGAAGACCGAATTCTGAAATAACACAGTAATTTCTACTATCTGTCTAAATAAAACGCAAAGTGTGCTAAAAAAAAAGACAAAGTGTTTCAGTTTGTGTGTGTCTTTATCTATTTTTTTGAAAAATTGCTTTCATTATTTTGAAAAAAAAAGTCATATTTCAAAAGTTTTAGAGCGTGTAATTACTTTTATAGTTACAATTTTTCCTTTTTTTAGAGTTTTTTTTTTTTTTCAAAAGCACTTTTCTAAAACTCGAACAAAGGATCCCATTATTTGGTTATAGTAAATTGACAGGAAAGAGTAGCATTTTCTGTATTAAGTTTTTCCTTGTTGCTTTCCTTGAAGCC
>Ga0209700_106708_pt1 | contig 17384 bp, 11 predicted proteins | sample SiratroredBW_FD_187528 | JGI IMG/M metagenome (GOLD analysis project Ga0209700, IMG submission 187528) | Root nodule microbial communities of legume samples collected from California, USA - Siratro red BW (SPAdes) (version 2) | ecosystem: Host-associated > Plants > Roots > Nodule | place: USA...
CTAAGTCCTTTTTTTTTTCAATCCCCTTTTTCCTCCTTTACTCCCCTTTTTATCAGTAAATTTGAGGAGTTGTGCTTCCCCCCAAAAATAGGGATGTGGTAGAGATTTTTATGGGATTGTGGGAAGTTAGAGAGCTGAAAGAGTCTCTCTTTTATTATTATTACTTTTTGAATTTTGTATTTTTGTTTTATTTTATATATTATTGTTATTTTTAAGTTTACATGAAGTCATCAGATAGCAGTTCAGAAAGTTGGAGACTTTGACTGAATAAACAAAAATGCATTCTCAAACGGTCTTTTTTAATATTCTTTTTTACTTTTTTTTTATTTTCGTTTTTATTTTATTTTATTATTATTTTTTATTTTCTTTTTTTTTCTTTTTTTTTTAAAAAAAATGCTTAATTGATTAAATTTAACTTTTTTTATATCTTTTTATAAATATCTAAACTAATCAAATATTATTTATTTTGTAATAATTCCTAAAAAAAAATTTTAATTTATTATTTTTGAATTTATTATTATTTACCCAGACAAAATCGGGTGTTGACACCTTGTACAGAAAAGAGTAAAAAATAAATTTAATAAATATTTTAAGGATAAAATAAAAATAAAAGTATGTTTCGTCAAAATTTCTATAAAAAATGAAGCAAGGTTCTTTACAAACTAAAACTGAAAAACTAATATATAAGTTTCGTAATATAATTTTTCTAAATTTGTGTTTTTTAATTTATACATCAACTAGTTTTACTCAAAAAGAAATTTTTATATATATTTTTACTCAAAAAGAAATTTTTATATATATTTTTAAATTTTCTCTTATAAGTATTTATAGATATAACAATCATTAAATATTAAAAAAACTATATATATATATATATATATATATATATATATATATATATATATATATATATATATAAACTATTAAAAAACTTATTTACCAAACACTACCAATAAAATAAAATAACAAAATAAACTGCAAATCAATTACCTAAAATCAACTGTACTGAGATACAAAATTACATTAAAAATTTACATACAAATTTACACACAAATTTATATATATCAAATACTTAACCAAAATTTATTATTTCTTTATAAGATCATTTATATTTATGAATTTAATGTTTATGTTGAAAGTGTAAACATGTTTTACACAGTCAATAAATTAGACACAACTATTAATCTTATTTTAAAAATAATAATTATAAAATAAATAAAAGTGATTGGATATCATTTTACAATCATAGTATATTATATATTTTATTTATTTATTATATTTGTTTATTATATTTGTATTTATCCATCTTGATATCTACTAGAGTTTGGTGTTTAGTTTTTATTATCCCTTTATGATTTTGGTGATCAATGTTCATAGAATATCTTCACACTCATTGGAATCACTTTTTATATATAAAACACTATTAAATTTTACGCACATATAATATATAACAATTAAGAATACTGTTATTTTGCATTATCTAAATAAAAAATAATGAACAAAATTAATCAATATGCTGAATAAAAATTGTAAATGAAAAAAAAAACATTTGAATTTCTTAAAATGTTAAATTTTCCAAAATTTCAAAAACAACGTTTGAGTACACACTCAAGGAATTTTATAACTCAGAATGCGGTTTGGTCCTTTTTTTTTTAAAAAAAAAAAACCTTAAAAAATCCTTTTAAATTAAAGCTAAAAAAAGAGTAAGAAAAAAAGTTGAACCTTTTTGTAAAAATTGTTTTTTAGTTTAAAAGTTATTTTTTAAGGTAAAAGTGTTTTATCATTAAAAAAAAACAGTTTTTAATAAAAAATTATATTTATAAAATAAAAGAATTGTATAAAACTAGTTTACTTTATATAATTTTTTGATGTAAAAAGTAAATTAAAATACTGAAGTACAAATATCTAAACTTTTTTGAATGTCAAAATTACTTTAATTAACAAGTTTTTAATTTTAAAGATGTTTTTTCAATAATATGATTAAATTTTAACTACAAATCATAAAATATTTAAGTTATTATATATTCTTCTAAATATGTTAAATAAATGAAACATATTTATGAAAATTTAATAATATTAGACTGCATATCAAACACATTCAGCAAACACTCTATAACTATTATATAAACAATGAGTAATTGAGTAACATATAACATATTATATATCTACATGGTTGGTTATATATGACAAAACACTAAATACTTGACAACAAATTAAAAGAACATGGAAAAGTAAAATGAAAAGAAGAAAAAGAAATAGTGTGAAACATGGTGATGGCAGGGCTGAGAAGATTTTGAAAACCAAAGTTGGTTAAGTCTTTATGTAACAAGTTTGCATGCACAAGCAATGATTCTTTGCCCGAGAGAGGCATGACACAGCACAAGTATATCAAGTTAACCCTTTGCCAAGCAATTCCCATTCTTTCTTTAGCTTTTTTCTGCTCATTCAAGTCATTCCACACACTTTAAGTTATTCCAAGAAGAACTTGACCATAACTCTTTCACCTCTTGTTGTATAAATAAATCATGTTTTCAACTCTCATGCACACTTCTGTTGTTAAGCCAGCCATGCCTTCAGAATCACCAACTAGGTCAAGCCAATCTCCTCATGCTCAAGGTGATAAACACAGAAGTTTGGACACAGAAATCCGAAAGATGGTGTCTGCAATCACTCATCGTGTCACTGATCTTAACAACTCAGGCTCCACCCACCATTTGGAGAAGGAGGATGAAAATGACACCAGGATCATTACCCTTGCAGGAACCAACGATGGAGCAACACTGCGAAGTGAGTTGGATGAAAAATCAGGCAAAACTAGTGTTGGTGAGTCTGAAGCATTGACCACCTTCATCAACAGCAACTTCCAAGCCATCAACAACTCCATCATGTACGGGGGTAGCTACCATGCCAATGACCCTGGTGTGCATTTCGATATCTCAGATTTCGTTCATCAACCTCAACCTCAACCTCCTCAAAGCCACGACCACAAGGCTGAGAAGCCTGCTGAGAGGATGGGAAAAGAAGAAAGAAAAAGAAGCTTCCAGAAGTGACCATCAATTTCGCTTTTAATTCTAAGGAATAAACATCTTTTGTCAATCTTAAACCATGTATGCTTCAGTAACCATGTTTTCCTGATATGTTTTTTTGGATTATTTATGTTCTTTTGTTTGTTTGATGGTTCAATCGTATTTCAGATCTTTATATAATATAAGTAAAATTGTAATCTTCGTGCTGATAATGTATATTTAAACACTGCCTAATTGAGTTTTGAGGCAAACTTCCTACTGACCTAACCAATTAATTCATGACGCCTTAAAGTTTCACTATAGGTATCATTCAAATTCATGACAAATCTATCTTTTTTTATATTGTGATATCGATGAGTTTAGAAACTAAATTGACCTGAATTTGAAAAATCCAGAAACTAATTTGATGTGAAAATCTCATCTTAACCCAATTAATTGAAAATCTCATCTTTACTCTATTTCAGCCAACACATTTCTAATTGTGATCAATTAGTTTGGAGCAAGTATTTTTTTTCAAATATTCTTTTATCATTTGCATCATTTTTAAAGACCGTGGTGGAAATTGAAGAACTACAACACTGAATTAGAGTGCTTTGTCCATTTTGGTTCTGAGATTGCCTTATATAAGTTTCTTTTCTCTTTTTGGTAATATAAAATAAGAAAATTATATTTTATAAGCACTGTTAATCAATTATATCTATTTTACATTTACTTTATTTAATAAAATACTATATAGCAATAAAATAATAATTTAATTCAGTTTAAATAGTTGTATTTTACTATCTATCAAAATATCAGCATTTTATAAAATATTACCAATGATGAAACCTTGATATTTATTTTATGCATAATAATTACTTGTGCTCCGACTATATTCTTTGCCGTATTAATGTATATGGTGAAAACTATGTGATATATATATTTTGGTCCATTCAGTGATGCATACGTGCTATGTTTTCTTTTTCCAATTTGGAAATGTGAATGAGAGAATGTACTTATGTTTATAGAGTTTTTAATTTCATGTGATGGAAAAGTTATTTTTGAAACTTGTCACGACTTCTATTTATGTTTATTTTAATTATTTAAAATTTTAAAAATATTTCAAAAAATCCAAAAAACTAACCAATTCTATTATCAAACATGCCTAATAATACATTTCATTTCCTTCATATATAATTCTGAAATATAATTCCTACTAATACACTGTAAACAACACTACTAAAAGAATTATCCCATGTAAAATTACGTTGGCTAATAATATTTTAAATGCTACATTCATTTTGCCGAGGATAGAATTATACGTTTATAATTAAATAAATAAATTTTAAAAAACCATCCTTCATTTTTATATCTTATTTCTTTTAATTTAACATTTCTCTTAGAGTTATCGCAGTTTATTCATCTCTTAATGTTTGAATTTAATGTTAAAAGAATTTTTAAGATTTTCTCAATTAAAGAACCATATAATTCTGATTGAATGTTTCTAAAGACTATTTTAGCCTTTATCTAAAGAGACCCTTAATATTCAATTGACCTTATAAACTCATCTTATTTTAAACTCCAGTTCACCATTTTTTAAACTGACTAGAATTTAAAAATCTTAGAACTATAAAACAAACTTCATTGATTAGTGCATTCCATAAACTGATTGTGGGATTAGTAAATAGAGAGATAGATAGATAGATGGAAAATATCTCATGAAATCTCCTTATTTATTTCTGGATTTTATTATATTGATCTTTCCTTAAAACTTACCAATGAACATTAAAACATACGTTCTGTTCTATGACAATTTTAGAACTTCTAGATACGTTTTTCAATGAACATTAATATTGAGTTATGCAAATTCAATATATATTATTCCATCTTTCTATGTATGTGATGACAATAAACATATCTACCTTAAGTGGTATATTGATTAGAGTATATAAATTTACAAGGTCTGAACAGTGACTACCATCCCATATCATAGTTGGGTGAGAGCCATGGGGAAGAATGTAAGCAACATCCACTTCTTTATATATTTTTAGTCAAACTTATCATTTGCATTTTATTCTTCAACTATAAACTAACTCATGTTTCTCTGTTTCTGAATGGCTTATACTTGTTTTCAACTCTTTCACAACCACCAATAGAATTTACAAGCTTTACTATATGTGTTTGGTTTTGATAATGAATTATCATATTTACGTTTCAAACGTAAAACAAAAGAATTTCGTCGAAGTTTTAGTTTAGATGTAACTTATGAATCTGTGTTGACCTGATGGATGCAAAATCAAATGTATATTTGTTTTTAAACATTACATTGTTCAGTTATTAATTTGTTTTTATTTAAAAAAGCAGGAAAAGAAAGAAAATAATGAAAAGAAGGAAGCAGAGAAGGCTATTATTTTAAAAGCGCTTGTGCATTGTGAAGGTTGCTCAGACCAAATTTGCAAGTGTTTAAAAGGTTTAGCAGGTAATTTTTTTCACTGTACATCTTTATTAATAACACGTTTTTGTTCTTGTTAGTACGTAATTAAGAAATGTGATGATGTTTGTACCATGATTAGGAGTAAAACAAGTTGAGGTTGATAAAGAAAATCAGAGGGTCACTGTAAAAGGTGAAGCTGTGAACGATCCTTCCAAGGTTTTGGAAAGACTTCAAAAGAAATACAGCAAGAACGTTGAGTTAATTTCGCCAAAACCAAAACCAAAATCAGAAAACCAACAAAAAAATATCCAAGAGAAAAAGGAACAGGTGTAAATTTTAAATTTTCTAATATTATTATTATTATTATTCGTCTCTTATCTTTTATTTTATGGTTGCAAGCAGGTTAAAATAAAAACTGTGGTGCTCAAGATGTATATGCATTGCGAAGGCTGTGTACGAGATGTCAAGAACAAAATTGAGAAGATGGAAGGTAGATATTTTGTTCACTAAAAATTATAATAAATTTTTTAAAAGATAAACTGAATTAGATCAAAGATAGCATAGGATTGATGATGTTGTCAAAATAGTGTAATAATTAATTTGACAGTATGAGATAGGTGTTGATTCTGTGGAGGTGGACAAAGAAAATTCACGGGTCACTGTGAAGGGAACGATGGAGGGAGCGAAACTTGTTGAAGCCGTGAAGAAGAAACTAAGAAAGCATGTTGAGATTATGAAGGAAGATACTAGAAGAGAACCCTGTAAAGAACAACGTAAAGAAGGGAATGATGGCGAAAAAGTCAAAGAGCCTATTATAATATATAGTTATCCTCCTCAATATGGAACCCAACATATGTATCCTAATCAAACCTTCAATGATGAAAATGTTTTTGCATGTTCTATAATGTAATGTAAGAACACTATAATAATTTTCAATGAGGTTTTTTCTTTATAAAATTAGTTTAATTGCGATTACTTTGTTCAGTATAGACCAGGGAAAGAAGTGTTCGTGGACATTTTATTTTATGATATGTTGTTAAGTTATTAAGTACAGTGAACGCACACGTAGTGGAAATGATCCATGAAATGCATTAGTTTACTTATAAACGTTATTGCAATAACACGATTATTTAGAAGTTGTTTAATAGAAAAAAATATAAAGAAAAATATTGTTATGTGATAAAAGTATAAGAAAAAAAGTTTATTACATAGAACCGATTTTCCATCTTCATTTAATCCAACGAGACTAAGAATATGAAAGTTTATCCGAACAAGTTTATATCCCAACAACCGCAGATTTTCTCCCTAAATTCTACGGTTTGATTTGATCTTGGCATTTAGTGCCCCGACCCGATCATCCTTCTAAACAAATGGTGTGAGATATATCTTGTTTGTCAGAATATATTTGGATTTGATAAAAAAAAAAATAGATTATATGTATACTCAATTTTTGTTATAATCCATTACAATCAAAAATTAGTTTTTGTTTGGATAAAATAGCTGAATAAAGATTTTAAAATAATTTTGGATAAAAATATAAACTTTTACATTGTAAAAGGGCTGAAAATTTATAACATAGGATGTAACATAACAATTAAAAACTCGTTTAAGACAAGTTTTCCGAGTATATTTTCCAGAGATGTCTTCTTTTATTAAACAGCTTCTTTAAATTCAAGGAAAAAATTTGGGAAAAAAAATCAAATTTATCGTTCCATGCTCTTAATATGCAACTTTAACCAGCTGAGTAGTGATATATATTCACGAATTTTTAATAAAATGGCGACCATGATGAAGTTGATATATATGAAAAAATATTTTTGTTTTGTTCTACGCAGTTTGATAAGATCACTCTGGTTGAGAAATTTCTGACACAGAATATTAGAAATATTCTGATGTTTCAATTAAGATTATTCCAACATTTTCTTTCATCCCCTACGAGGATTTACAGTTCAAATAACTAAAGTAAACTTCACAACCAAAGAGAGATTATTATATACAAAACAAGATGTATCTCACGAGAAAACAGCTTCATGATCATTATCTCAGGATGTTGCGGGTTCAGCCCCATCGTGTAGAGCGCAACAAATTGTAGCTTTATGATGTCCTTGGTAAACTTTAATATCTTCACCAGTTGACATAGACCAGAGTCTAGCAGTTGTATCAGAGGAAGCTGCAACAAAAATATGTGGATTAAGTAGATGGAACGATAATCTGATATATTCGATCATTTATAAATTTTAAGATCAGATATGTTTAATTGACTATCAAGCACAATAATCGATAACGAAAGGACTCTATTTTGCAGGTGATGGGGGGAAAAGTTATCATTTTCAATTTTCAAAAACCGATCACTAAACAATCACTACGTAATTAAAACTAGTAACGACCAGGACAGGTCACTCAAATGCATAGGTGACAGAAATGTTTCAACACCAACAATTTCTACTAAATGCTTCCTTTTCTTTTTTTACCCTCTTCCGCATAAGAAAATGTTGAGCGAGTAGTTAACACACTAATCAGTATCAAATGATTACAGATCATGGAATCATAGTGTAAAGACGTGATGTAAAAAAATATCATGGAATGATTGTGTAAAAATTTATATAACACCTCTTCAAAGTTAACTCCTTTTCACACACACACACACATATCTGGTTGCCGAATGCTAATAACAAAACTAGAAAACTATTGAAAAATTACTTAGTACCTGTAATAAGATAGGCACCATCAACAGAGAAAACACAGTCCCACACCCAGCGTTGATGACCTGGTGAGCACAGACAACCTCACTTAATAAAAACGACGTTTTGGGAAAAGTGAGAAAACACTTGATTATCACAAGACTTCATGAATTACCTATAAGAGTTTTTTCTAGTGTAAAACCATCAACATTCCATATTTTCACAGTATGATCAGAAGATGCAGTTGCCAAGTACCTAAAAGAATAACACCATCAAGGAAATATTAAAATCCTACAGAAGCTACGAGATATATCATCAATACTTGTTGACAAAGAAATTAACAGTACTGGGGATGGAACGCTGAATTGGACCCTCATCCAATCAAGGTTACATATGTGTAGTAAAATGCTTATACCTAGAGACAACCATCCAGTCAACAGTTTTAGACAAATTTTATAGAACGAGCAAGATGCAGTATTAAATGTTAGGTGCTTCCAATTCAAACTTGCATATTAGCAACTTAAACATGTGTACTATTAGACCACTTGTCACAAGCCCGTCTAGCTCAGTTGACAAAAGGTAGCTTCACCGTACTTTCTTAGCTATAGAACAAAAGCACACAGGAGAAGAATTTGAATTAAATGGGTATCAGTCTCCCAAAGCTTAAGTTATACTCATCAACATAGCATGTAGGTGAACATGTGCACACATGTATGTTGAAAGAGCTCACGTTCAACTTCAGCGCTTAATATTCATAAAAAAGAGAGCCAATATTTCAGTTTTTCTAAACAGACCATTAACATTTGATCCTTTTTGCTAATATCTTTACAATTCAATAACTGACTTTAATAAGATGGTGAGGAATAAAAAAATGTAAGATATGAGCATAGTATTTATAACCTGTGGGGTTCACAGAATTCGGGTGATAAAAGACATTTGAGGATGTATCCCTTGTGTGCTTGTAGCTTGTGAAGAGGCTCAAAGTTTGTCATTGTCTGCACAAAAACATACTCCACTGGGTCAAATAGGTAATGTTTGACAGCAGGGTAATATCGTTCTGATATTTTTGCGAAGGCACAACCTGAGTTCCTCGCAACAAGCGCCACACATAACATGTCCCATGATTATTTGCTGCAACTACCAAGCTCCCATCCCACATTACAGTTAAAGAGCGCACAGCTGTATCCACCTCTGGCACCTACATTACTTCCACATATTGAAAATAATGTTTCATCCATAGTATTTGTCAAAAGGTGAGCGAAAAAGAGAGAAGTTGGGGAATTTTTATAATTAGGACTGTATACTAAGCATAAGGAGTTGGGGAATGACATTTCTCCAAAAGGAAAAACTACTAAAAATCTATACACCATTTAATTAGTGCAAAAGAACCCCTGGGTGAAGCATAGAGTGTTTATGAAGGTGTGCCTAGAGAGTTACAACGTTTAAAATATTTATACTGTTCATTCTTTGTAAATATTATTTTGAATCTTTTCCTTGGAAAGAGAATATTTTGAATCTTGTTCTACAATGATATCCATATACAACAAAAAAGGTCATAACTTGTACCAATTCACAGCTGCATGAATTTGCTGTCAAATCCCACACACGGATATTGCCATTTTGGTCACCAGATATTAGTTCCGTCTGTTGGATCACAAAGGAAAAAAAAAAAAAAAAAATTAGAACCACAAAAGAAGAACCCAAAGAGAACAGCAGTCTGATGTATCTGGATATAGCAAAATTATTATTGAAGAAACAGTATCAGTGACCCTATCCTTCAACTGAAATGCAATGAAACAGAAACAAGGACTTATTATTGAAAGTATGTCAGAATCCAGATCTAAATATCAATCAATAAACCAATGGTGATATGAAACCATAAAATTGACAAGTAGTTAAATGGTGTAAAATAAAATATGAAAAATCTAAAGCAGGTATACCGGAACATCAATTCTTTCCAAGTTAATAATCTGATTAATGGATTAGTTATTTTCATCATTACTTGTTACATCTTCTAACTTATTATATTCTGTTAATGAACAATATAATTTGTAAGCCATGGATAAACTGTATAGCCACCAAAAAATTGTGAAACATAACCTGATTTGGGTGTAGCACAACAGTGTTTACAGCTGCTCGACTTTCATATTCCCTTTGACAACCTGGCGCCCTGCATTTTTGTTATCATATAAGAAATGATTATCAAGAAAGAATTTAAGGACACAAGTCATATTACAAACATATTATATTACATGCTGTATATCTACTTCACCTCAAATCCCAGATCTTAACAGTGCCATCCTCTGAACCAGAATACATCCAATTACCATCACATTGAAACCCAACTGCCATAACGTTATTGGTATGTGAATCATAGCTCATTACCTGCCACAAAATCAGCAACATAAGTTGTTTGAAACCAGAAAAGAAATGATTTGCCTGAAAGTAAGTGTATCTGTTGAAAAAGACAAACCGGTTGGGGACTATTTGAGTTAACATCAAACAATCGTATGTGAGGATTACCAGCTGCAGCCAAGTAGCGTTTATCTGGAGTTATCTCCAGCCGGTTTACTTGCTGTACAAATAAGATATGGCAAAATAAGTTCATGAGTTATAGAACTTAAGCATTCCAAAAAAGAAAAGACATTCTTCTTGATAAATTAGTAGCACGTAAGGACAACCATCGAACATTAGGTATGCAGAGTAGCACTGAAACAGTAAACTTTTAATCACGCCATAATTTTAACACTAAAACATACGAGGCACAATACATTCAACAGCAGAATATTCACTTAAAGAGGGAACGACAGAAAGTTTATGCAAGTTTAACATTGGTCTCAAATTTCACAGAAACGTTTAGAAATGATGTGTCTCATCGTGCAGTGTTTCGAAAAATACTCGTTATTAGATTTGATCTTATAAACCTACAAATGATACAAATTTTTGAAGTACCACTAACAAAATGAAAAAAGGGAAGGAAAAGAATGAAGGCAAACCGAATCAGGATATTGAATGGTGCGGTAGCAACGGCCACTCTTGGCCTCCCAAAAACGAATGGTGTGATCATAGCTCGCAGTTGCAAGTATTACGGTTGGTTGGCTCATTCTACAATACAACTCTTTCTCTTCCTCTTTCAACCAACATTTATCTATTAAACAAAAATCGAAATAATATGTGATTTGATTGATAACAACAACTATAGTATGAATGAAAATAAAGAAAAGTAATTAAAATATGATGAAATGTTGCTAGAGTGAATGAAAATAACCCCACATAACAAGAATAACCTAATTGAATACGGAACAGTGTTGGAAAAGAGACCAACCTCATGAGATCGCCGTCTCGTGGAGTTTCCGCCGCCGTCGCCGACGTCTACGGTGGTAATAGGAGCGCACCGCACTAGTCAATTCCCCACTTCATTTTGGTCTTCCCTACAGCAAAAGCGCCCCGTTTTTTAGTGGAGGAACCATTGAGAGCATTGTTTACGATTTTACCCCTCTTGTGCTTGGTTGGGCCTTCGGATACTTACCCATATCCAAACTTAAGCCCAACAAGTTATTTTCGATTTTAAATCAATGAATCAATATTTAATCTTTCCTCATTTTTATTGAGACTTAAATATGTTTTTTAGTTTTTCTCTAATAAAATAGTTTTATTTTTTTCTTGAACATTTCTTTGTTTATGTCTCTCTAAAATTCAAGATTATTACTTTTTATTCTTAGTATTATATAACATTATTCAATTGTTTATAAAGATATATTTAAATGTTTTATTTATTACGAAAAATATTATTTTTATGTATAATTTCCTTTGTTATCTGAAACTTCCTAGCCTATTTTCTTCCCCCTTTTCATTAAAAGTAATAAACTTTTATCTTGATTTTGTTGATTGAACTTCGATATTCGTTTGATCAGCAATATACAATATTTATATCTAATTCTCCGTATGGTGCATGACAAAGTAAGCTGCTATTCCTTTATTTTGAAAATTCTCGAAAGTACTGTACGAATCTATGTTCTGTTTCTGTTAACAAAACTGTCAACGAACATTAATTTTTGAGAAAAATTGTCCAAATTGAGAAAGAAAAGCGGCAAGAAGAACTAATGTGATCGGTGAAACCACCGATCCAATAAGTCCTAAATTGGATTAAAAGACTAGTTTAGTCCAATTAAAAAAATTATATAATAATTTTATATTTAAAAACATAAAATAAAATAATATTATTTTTAATTTTTTAAAACTTTTAATTTTTTAAATTATAATAATTGGTTTTAAAAAATTAACCAATCTAAAAATTTAGGAGCAAGTTCAACTTAAATTTATTCAGATAGCGTTAATTTAAATCACTATTTTTTTCAGTGCTATTTTAGTAAAATCCATTTTACCATGTTTAACTTACAAGAGAACAAGTTGACGTAAAATTTTAAATCAAATATTATTACAACATAGAGACTTAATATATAATTGAATTGAATCAATAATCAGTTCGATATTTTAATGTTGCACACGATTATTGTAGAGAAATATAATTATTCATTTTCATAATTCTTAGAAAGTTTCCACAAAAAACTTATTATTACAAATATAAATTAATTTTTTAATTGTTAAATAATTAACATTAAAGTGAAAAACGAAAAATAGCTAAAAACTTATACAATTATCTAAAATATAATTTATTTTTGAAAATTCTTGTTATTTATTTCCTCAAATTCAATAAAATCTATCATGATTGAGTTTTTAAATTCTAAGTTTTTTTTCCTTTAGACATAAACGCTCCACGTGACTTGCATGTGCTTATCTTTTCTTCTAAGTAGTGTAGTATTTATTGGATATCTTTTATGCATATTCTCGAACCTACACAAACATTAAAGAATACTATTTTCCATAGAGTACAAAAAAATTAAAATAAAACTTCTCATCAATTAAAATCAACTTAAGTAGAAACTATTATAAAAAATGTTAACTTTTTCAAATTTTTAACTCTCAATTCGTATGCCGATTTTATTTTGTCATATTTTTTTAAGTTTTTATAGATAAATTTAGTTAAACAAAACATAAGTAGTTAAACTTAGATTTTGAAAAAAAAAAGAAAAAAAAATATTTTATTAACAAATTATAATGCTTCGCTACTACTACCTGGCAGAACTTCGTATCACGGGAGACAAATTTTGATTAGAAGTGTAACATCTTGACTTCATAACTTCACAGTTCTATCCTTTTTCTTTCAAGTACGTTGCGCATTGCCTTATTCCCAAAGAGCACACGTATCAACCTTAAGCTTCTATACATTGGTGTATTGTTTAAGCAAATATAAACTTTAAAACTTTGGAGAAAGTGTTAGACAACACATGAACATATATATATAAATACGACTAGGTGGCAGTGGTTCTATGGATCACACGATTCTGTGTGAACACACACTGTCAACTGTTGTATTTGCTGCGGCTCTTGTTCCTTGGTTTCTTCAGCTTGGACTAACTTTATCACACGATTCTTCATTTCGATGCTCTTACCCCATAGAAGAATGTATAATCCAATAATCACTAGGATGGATCCGATCACACTAAACAACCAGGTCAATGAAAATTAAATCAGGATCAGGTATATGGTAGATTTCCTTTCCTTCTAACTCCTAGTTTTTCTTTGTGCTTGTTAAGATATGAATTTAAGTAGAATGCAAGTCTAAATATTTTCTATTCATAGACATGTGTTAATCACATACTGATACTTCTCAACAATTTATCTGTAACAGATAACTTTAGTTATTATAGATGAATTGAGAGCCTCTAATGTGAAGGAGTGTATATTATGTACGAGGGTGCAACTGTGTATAAAGGTACGCGAATTCACCTTCCAATATGGAGCTGTTCGTGCAAGACAGGAATACCAATCATTGCTGCTATTATCTGAACCAGAGGACTGAATGCTGCAGTAAAGACAGGACCCCTCTTCTTCACACACCATGACATTCCCACAAAACACAAACCTGATCCTACCACCCCCTGTAGACAAATTGTTTACACTTTGTTAACCAACTCGCAAATAGAACTGTTTCCAATTATAGATTACTCTTTCCTCTACCGTTGTCAGTTTTCATTATTAGTATCAGATGCTTTTATCTTTTCTCTATTTTAACACAACAACTCAAATCAGGAAACAGCATCACGCAAAGCTAGACATAGCCTAAGAATTTGCCGCACCTTTTCCAAACCACGAAAGAAAGGATTTGATTCTCTAAAGTAAGGTTAAAATAAATAACTTAGTCTAACAGACAAATCAATGATTTATAAGTTACTCTTTAACTCTCTTTCTAATCATATTTACTGTTAATTTTTTTCATCTATGACTTAGATTATTTCCTTCACATCTATAACTAATATCATTAGAGGACCTACCTCTTGAACAATTCTCTCTTCCTTTTTATAGTAATTTCTATCCTATTTGCTTTTAATCGATTCTCTCTTGAATGTACTCCACACGGGCACTTTATCTCATGACTTTGAAAAAGTGAACTTACAGAATATAGAAAAGCAATGATTTGTATCTTTCCCTTGAGAACCCAAATGGACAAGTTGTGGTCAGTGCAAAAGCAAATAACCGCTGATTGAACGGCTCCAAAGAAGCTCATGATGGCTGTGCTAGAATACTGGCATGGATAACTCTTGCTTATTTTTGACTGTAAAATATACCAAGAAGACCAAAAGAGGGTCCCCATAACCATGGCTATTACACCAATAGTCCATCTCTCCGTTGTATTTGTAGAATATGGCTTCACTGCAGAACTCTTGGCCACAGAAGCTGTGGATTCGTAGTGAGAAAAATTAAACAGTGGCTTTCCTTTGTAAAGTGTCAACATCAATGCCCCACCTATGCACACCAATGAACCAAGAATCTTAGCTCTTCCACTGTTGCATTTGATTTTCACAGTCTCTAATCTGTAAGAGATAAAGGGACAAAGGACATGGTTACCCTGCATCAAGTGTGGTATCTTTCTGCCAAAGAATATAAGAATAGAATATATTTGAATTTTGGTTCATACCCAAAAGGTAATGCCATCATGAATGTGATCACTGGCACCATGTTGATGAAAGCACAAGAGAAGGTAGCAGAAGTATATTGGATCCCCAGAAGGACAAAGTATTGAGTGACTGATGCCCTATAAAAAATGTTGTATTCAGTAAGTGTCTCCCGACAACAATCATCTAAAGCCTAAAACAGAGAATTTGGAAGTTCACGAGGTGAAAAGAAGTGCTAGTGAGAAATGAAAAGACAAAGAAAAGCTTATTTTTATGACTAACCCAACGATGGCACTGCAGAAGAGGTAACACAAAATTCGAAATGTGAGCCTTGGTCTGTCGTTTCTGCAAATAAAACATATGGTCACACATAGTTGTAAGATATCTAATTTCCCTTCAAGTACGAAAGGCTTCAATTGAACGGGTAAGAACATATAATCTTCAAGAAAATTGGTGCTCAGCGGGTAAGTTCAACATCATTCATTATTGCAATTAGTCTTCAAGAAAATAAAAAATGCATGGCCATGGTTGGAAGTATCTGGCAAGAGAAATGGACAAATTACTAGCTTAACATTCTTGAGGCCAATATGTACAAACAAATTGTTGCTCAGTGGGTCAGTGCAAAATCATTCACTGATGCAATTTGGTCTATTTGGCAAGTTAACAAAATCGATTTCACCACCCCACAAAACAAGATAGCTAAACTAAATAGAGAAATTGAGTGTACCAACCTTTCCCTAAAGTAGGCGACTGGGGCTATGAAAATGGTAGCAACTGTCAACCGGTATGTGATAAAAACCAAATGGTTCACCCCCTCGTCAAGAACTTTCTTGAGAAGAATATTCACTACCGCAAAAGAAAAATCAATTGCTATCATTACTATAAAAGGTTTCCATTCATCACAAGTACTCTTCATTTCAGCAATGCAATTCTTGCACAGCTCTTGATGGGGCAGGGTGAAGCTTTCCCTTCCTTAGATGTTAATTTGTCTGAAAAGTTGATAGTAGCAATGCCTCAGAGAGCTAACTGGGGATTTATTTAAAACAAATATTCCAGAATAAGTGGCAAGAAAGCAAGATTAAATTCTGCAGTCACATTCAACACTTTAAGCAACCAGCTCTGGCAATAGTTTAATATTTCTAGTTTTCTTTTGACTGATTCTGTTGAACATCAGGAGTTATTCCAGAATCACGTTAAGGGCTAGTACAAATATATATAGGTTGATTCATGATCTATGACCTACATTATTGGCCAAATATAGGCCACGTGTTTTTTCATATGTGTCATCTAGGCAGGAATTTGCTGTGTTTCATTCTGTCTCTCTTCTTTTTCGTCATTGGGTCATTGAAGCTTCTATAATGGGTTGGAGCATCTTCTGGGTGGAACTGCAGAAGAAATTATGCTTCTCTCTCCCTGGTTTACACGGCATCTAATACTTTCCCATTCCAAATTAATGGAAAGCCAGAACAAATTGTCAAATCTTGTTTCAAATTAATCACTTAAAAGGCAAGAGAATAATATACTGGTGACTAAGCAGGGAAAATATTTAAGGCATGGAAAATTAAGGGTCCAATGAAGTAGAAGTTCAAAGTCTTCAAGTGCCATGGCTTACGAATTAGATACTCTCTCGCTCTCCTTATATATATATATATATATATATATATATATATATTTCAAATATTCGACGGCTAAGAGATTTTGCCTAAATTTTTGCAAGAAAAAGGTTTTCAAGGCATGTTATTACTGGTCAAAATTTAGAAGTATTATAAGTCAGAAACTTTTCTTTATATAGTAATTTTATATCTAGGTCATAAACTTGAGATTACTGATGCTGAACTAACTTCAGTTTAGTTTATTTATGTTCTTGGTGATTTGGTTTCAACCTTTGATAAAGTTTTTAAAATATGATATGAAGTCTTTAGGTTTAGTGAGAATAAAGATAAGATATAATATAATAAATGATTAAGAATATCAAAGAATGATAACAATGTTATTATTTTATAATATTAGGTAATCTATTAAATAGTATATATGCTATTTTATTTGATTTCTTTTAAGTAAATTGTATAATATTAGGATATAATATATATATAAATGGCAATATTACTTTTTATTAGAAGTATATACATATTTTAAAATTAGGTTTTAATAAATATGATTTTGGTTTTTATAGACTATATATATATATATATATATATATATATATATATATATATATATATATATATATATATATATATATATATTT
>Ga0209700_106709_pt1 | contig 17384 bp, 10 predicted proteins | sample SiratroredBW_FD_187528 | JGI IMG/M metagenome (GOLD analysis project Ga0209700, IMG submission 187528) | Root nodule microbial communities of legume samples collected from California, USA - Siratro red BW (SPAdes) (version 2) | ecosystem: Host-associated > Plants > Roots > Nodule | place: USA...
TTTAAAAAAAAAAAAAATCTACATTGTTACTCCTTGACCCATCATGTCAATAATTAGAAACTGTAACAACCAATTTGTTCAGACATTTCTTCACTGCAACAGCAAGTAACCATGCATGTGAAGAGATTGGAATGTTTGCAGAAACATGTATTCTAGTTGCCACCTCCATCCATATATCGATTGGTTGATAAGCAAAAGGTAAAATAATCAGGACAAATTCCCTTTAATTTCAAAACATTTTTCTACCATGGGCACGTTGATGTGCATAGTACATGTCCTTTAAAATTCCATCCACCACACAATAAGACACGTTCAACTCTTCACTGTGTTTGGCACAAAATATATACGTAGAAACAATAACTTCTAGCTATAAGCACAACTGTTTTTCTGATGGTAATTTTTATTGCAAACCCCAACATAGGTGCTACGACTATTTCCATGGCCTGTGTTCCTCAGTTTGTCATGTTAGAAGAAAGTTACCATTGAGGTTAAAAAACTATGAGATCAAATACAAAATAATGCGCACCAAGCGGTCAGTAAAATGAACGGTTTCATATATACACTTTACTCCCAGCATGAAGTTTGTGATGGTAAGAATTGATGATATCATAGTTCCATATGGATTAACACAACAAAAAATTATCATAGTTTCAACTTTTGATTTTCTGATTATTTAGGAGGAAAAAATGCCTCAAATTTGTGACTTATGAATTACGGTGCCAATTCAGCTGAATTGGCATTGAAGACGGAATTGGAGACCCCAGAGACCTCTCCCTTTAATGTGGAAGTTGGTGATGGTAGAAAGTTTCATTAGATAAATGCCTAATTTGACCTTGTTGATACAGGGTCGGAGATACGGCAGGACTTCTCCTTGTTAAGGACCCAAGAAAAAGAGATGTGCAGTTTGAGGGAGGACATTGGTGTTCCTTAAGCTACACCCTTACCTAAGGAAAACTTTGGCAAGAAAAAGGTATGAGAAGTTGGGATCAGGGTACTATGGCCCTTATCAAATTATGAAATAAGTAAATACATAAATTGGCGCAAAAGTTTAGCAATTACAACTGCCAACAAGGTGCTCCAGTCAACCTGTTCCATATGATGTCATTGTTAGAGATCAATTGCCCCTTCCTCGGTAGTCCAACCTCTTACCTTTTGCATTGACAGAAGACATGGAATTACCAGTCACCCTGAATAAGTCCTGATTGCCCATGAAAAATAAATCAGGAAGTAGAAATCCTCATTCATTGGCATGATATACCCACTGGCGAGGGTTCTTGAGATTTATTCAATCTCCATACAATAGCAGTTCCTAAACTTTCACCTTGGGGACAAGGTGAGTTATTTATGGGGAGAGTTTTGTTTTCCCAAGTGTTTTATGAGCTGACTATTTAATAAAGAGGCTGGTTATTTACAACATGGAGGAGGGAAGAAATTTGTAGAAACCTTGTTGTGAAGTGGAGATGGGATTAGTTTCAACTGTCGGGGAGGTGTTAAGGAGAGACAGTGCCCTTGAACGTCCAAGAGTTGTATATTATTCTTTCCTCCCAATGAAATATTTCCAAGAGTCTTAGTGCAATACTACACATTTCCTTGCATTTTTTTCTCTTTTCATCTTCATCTAATAACCATAGCATACAAAATATTTCTAATAAAAGTGTTTTTAAAAAAGGTGTTAAAAATTTATTTGTACCACAAACAAAATACATGTTACCCCCTCACTCCCCATTATTACCTCACTAATATATCTTATGTTAGATTCCTTACATGGAAAAATTAAAATGGCATCCAGAGTTTCAATACTACTGAACACATTCGTAAGTACTAATGCCACTTGTACCAGGCAGACTCGCTCCTCCTTCTACAAAGGTATCCCCTAGTAATTGGTGAGATTTATAATAATAACCAAAGCAGTTCTTTAGTTAATATACAGAAGGTAGGATCAGTTAATTCTGTTTTGAAGATTTAAACAAATATCAAAGCTTACCTTCAAATATGAGATGCTGAGGAAAGATACATTAACAGAAACAAAGAAGAGCTCAATTTAAATGTGAGTTGGCAAAACAAGCAGATGGAGTATTGTCATCATGTGAAGAGGTCTCCCCGCTAGCTTCAACATCGTTCTGGTTGCTCACCTCTCCAATGGAACAATACTCCATATCACTAGACAAAGAAGTACCCACAGCTTTACTATTTTCAATAGATTCAAGGGATTCCTTTAATCGGGATACACTAGCAATCTCAGGATTCATCTCCCTCCTCCTTGTTTCTGAACCAATTTCTGACATGGAACAACTACGACAGAACAACCTTTCCTTCCATCCCCTTGCGCCCTTTGAGATTGATTCTTTGTATCTTGGTCACAAGATAGGTTAATATCAAATAAGTTGATTAGAAAAATACAGTTTGCACATCCATTATATTTTAGAAAATCATACCTTGTAGACACAGCATTGAGTCTGGACCGCAGCGAATCAGAATGTGACTGGAATTCTGATGGCTCTGCTCTATCTTCGTTTACCGATGATGAGAGAGTAGTAGAGCCTCTGCAAGCAAATAAATGCACAGGGTATAATTTCACTACACCACGCAACAAATGATGACCCAAGAAATAAATTGAGCAAATTACTCTACCCTGCTTATGCTTATTGTGCATATCTCAACTCAACTCTATTATGAAAATATACATAAAATTGTATTTTGTTTACAGAATATATTACTCTGAAATCCAGAATACTGTTACAAAAATTAACAGTTTAAAATTAATGTAATAAATCAATTAGGCATGACAAAACATTGTATTCAGTGGTGGCCTTTTTATACAAATACAAACAAAATTTTTTTATCTTTTCAAGATAGAGAGAAGGTGTGCCACACAAACACATTTTTAAGATCTCATATTGGCTAAAGATATGATAACTAAAGTAATCCTTATAAGGTGTGAACAATCATTATCTTATAAGCCTATTTTGGGGTGCTAAACCCAAATTCTAAGACAGTACAAGTGTCTATTCTACTGTTTTATTTCATCACTGCATGTTACGCCCTAAGTTCTAAGAGCATATAAGAACCTATCTTAGATTCGTTAAGAGACTCTATTACTAAGCAAATGCATTGTTGTTGTTTGGCCATCCACATTTGTCGTATATGTTCAGTATTAGACGTGAGGAAGTGTGTGTTGAGAGATCTCACAACTAGAAATGTGGTCAACGTAGCCCTTACAAGATAAGAGCAATCCTTGTCTTACAAGTCATCTTTGTGAGTTGACTTAGGCCTTAACCCTAAATTCTAAAACATAATATCAGGATAGGAGAATGAGTTAAGCAAATAAATAAGATGGCCATATTGACCTATCATTGCAGTAAATTCTTTGGAGACTATTAGCCATGATCCTAGATCCAGAAGCTGAAGAAGAGCCTTGAGTTCGAACGTGCAGGATCCGTTGCAACGCTTCGTTTCTCTCAGATTTTATTGGGGTGGATGGACTTGTATTAGGAATTCTCGTTTGATCATTTTCCTCTTCAGCAGCTGAATCAGGACTCGATGCAGGTGCTATAGTCTGATTAGATAACACTAAAGACTGTGGATGACCATGAGCTGATGAACGTTGTCCTGCCCTACGACCAAGTTGGCTTGCTCTCCTCATCGCTGCAGCAACAGCTAAATGTTGAATAATTCGCTCTTCAAGCTCAACATCATTTACACTCATGCGCAACTGCAAAATGATAAAAAGAAAATACTAACATAAACATATGAAAGTACTATAATGTGCTTGAGATATAAGACAATCAAAAATCACCCAGACTGGTAACTAACGTGCTGCAATTCAAAATCACTAAATGCAGGGTGACGAAAAATAGTAGCATTTCTTGATGGGGTAGCCCTCAACTTCCTCTCCTGCTCTACTGCCTCAAGCAATTCCTGACTGCCACAAAATGCATACAGTTTAATAATACAGTCAACAAAAGAATGATAACACATCCTCCAAGCAAATTCATAACCAACCTAGTAGGATCCTTCAAGCTAATAGATTGCCAACACATAGGACACTGGGAGCTTCTCTGACACCTAGAAACAAAAGCCAGTAACAACAATTGCAATTATATTCTCACATTTTTTCTGTTTATGAGAACAAGAACTTTTAGTGTATTAATTATTAAGATATGTGCATGTGTGTAACAAGAATATCTTCTACACTTAAAAGACCCTCCTCCCACTCAAATCTAGACTATAAAACAGATAATTGGTTTTCCAGCCATAACTAGCGTGAATGGCCTAAACATTGATGAAAGTCAGGAGAACCAAAACATTCCGATTCATACTATCAATGAAGTCAATTAAATTATGATTTCCAAAGATGCTCCATCACTAATCACACGTACTAGCATCCATGCCAGTAGGTGAAGATAAATGTGAAGGTTCTAGGATATATATCTTACTGAACTTGGTGTGAAAATGGTAGAAAAATGAAGGAAAAGGAACTTTAAGCATACGAAGAAATTCAAAATAGAAATTAAAATTGAAGGAGATTAACACATGGGACATTGATGAAAGTAAAACCTGGGTTAGATGGATTTGAGAAAAATATACACAAATAGAAGTCTTAATTTTCACACAGAGACATACGAAAAATTAATGGATATTATGTACCATTCGAGAATGCAGTGTAGGTGAAACTCATGCTTGCAATTAGTGAGCTGGAAAAGAAACAGGAGAAAAAAAAAACATGTAAGCAAGTTTATTCTTCATATAAGTCGTATTTGCTTTTAAAAGTATTTGAGAAACAAGAATTGTAATTCACAAAAGTGGGTATCACCGTTGAAGGATCACTTGCACAATAATCCTCAAGACATATGCTGCAAGCATCATCACAGGAGTCCTGAATCCCCCCTTCTACAAAGGCCGCAGCCGATATCATTTTACTTTCTTTATTGTCTTCCATCTCTAAAACCTTCTACATGTCACCCTGTAACCTTAGAGTCAGATGCAATACTCTGCAAGTGCAAGTGGTGCTCTTGAATTCATGATATTGTGAACAAACACAAAAGAAATTTTTCTCCTTGTCCAAAATTCATTTCAATAAGTAAATGTAAAATCCAAATTGTACCCAAAGTCACCCAGTAAACCAGGAAGCTAACAAGGAAATAATGCATGACATTACTACTCTAGTTTGCCAAACATTTCTCTCTTTCAATTATTATTCCAACCACAAAAACTCCAAGAGAAAACAACTTATGTTAAAATAAAACAAAACATAAGTAACAAAAAATGCAGTTTTTTTTACAGACTGAATTTAATTCAGAATCTAAAAAATGGGTATGCCCATGTGTCAAACATTTGATCTATTCGTTAATTTACCAATAAGATGAAAATCTGAGTCAGCTATTCATAAAAATAAAACAAAAAACGGTAAAATTTAAAAGCAAGAGGGTGTATAAAAGAAATTGAGGAAAATAATGGATAAAAATATACCTGGAAATGCATGGAGGAAAAGAGGCATGGCATGGAGAGGGGTGAATGCTAGAGATCCATTGTTGCAGAGAAATGAGAGATAAGGAAAAAAAATGAGGAAATTAAAGGAATGGGAGTTGTCCCCACCGCATCGGAGAGGAAACAACCAATAGAAAACCAAAAGCCTTACTTTCTTCAGCTTTATATGTCCACATTCTCTTGTCTTCCACGCATTGCACTTTTTAACAGTACGGTACAACTAAATATTCTTATTGTTTTAATCTATAACAATTTATCCAGAATAATAATAAAAAAATTACTAAAGAACATGTTACATTTTGTAAATGCACTGACTACTTATCCTTTCTATATGTTTTTACCTTATTAATTAATTTTAATATTAATAATTTCAATTGCCATGTGTTATTAAAAGCAGATGTTATAAAAATATAATTTTAAAAAATAGGTTAATGAGACAAAATATATATATATATATATATATATATATATGTTTATGTTTTGTTTATTTTCATTTATATATAATATGATTTCTTAAGAAAGATATGTATTTTAGTCTGTTATAATTAAAATTGATTGAGTAATAATATTATATATATTTATTCAATGTAATATATTTATTGCATGTAATGTATAATAAAATTTATAATGTGTAAATATTTGAATATTTTATTATTGGAATAACATGTTTCTAATATTTTATCAAACCTCGCACATATTTAATATGAGTTACTTTAGTAACGAGGCTTCTTTTGTAATTTAATAATGTTAGGCTAGAGAGTATCTGAACACGGGCCAACAAAATATACCAAAATAAGTTGGGCCTTCCACTTTAATATCTGTCAAACCCATATGTTGACTAATAAGTTATCTTATACTTTCCTTTTCAAGTTTAAAATTGAGATTCTTCACTCATATAAAATACTAAACAGAAATATTGAATCACTAATATAGATAACAATTAAATAGATTTAAATAATCAATACTAGTATATAATAGATTGTTAATCATAACAATTAAAAAATATAGCAAAACTTAATGATAAAGGAAGAAATTAGCATACCCAGATTACAAGAGATTAGTAAAAGATTTTTTTTTTTTTCAAACTTTTGCAATAGTTTTATTGAAGTTATCCTCGTGTTGTATGTTTTCTCCAATGTTTTGTTCTCTATAATGTTTTTTCTATTTGAAGCAGCCTAAATATCTATAATTTTAATTCTTGAAACAGGAGGACTAAAATTTGGATACTTTTTGCCACTAGATTATTTTGATTGAGTAATTTCCAAAAACTAAATTATTGACCCTTAACTAAATTTTTTTCAAAATAAATAAACTTAGTAAATTTAGTATTGCATGGAGAGCATCCATCATTTTTCTGATATCAATTGTTAGATGAAATATTTATCACTAAATTAAAAATTACATTTATTAGATAAAGTACAACTCTTTCTTTTTATATTTAAGAATGTAGCAATCCAAATACGACCATTAAATTATAATTTGGTACACTTAAATTACAATATAATTGAGACAACTTAAGACAAACTAATACATATATTATATAAATTTAATCCTTGAATCAATGTTGTAAGAATAAAATATCATTATCAAATAAATTCAGGAAGGAAAAAAAATCACATGTTTTCTAAAATTAGAAGACAGAATTCATTTGAAAATACATATTTTTTTATTTAATTATTTATTTTTAATTAAATAAAATTGTTTGTTTTATAATAAATTCTTTAATTATTATATTTAAGATAGTTTATTATTAGTTGAGAAATACATATTTTTACAATCATTGTCTACTAAAATTAAATTATATATTTTAATACTAAAATAAAATAAATTATAAGCTCATTTTAATGTATTATTCTTTTAATATTAATTATTTTATTTCATTCAAGAGGATGATGTATGTATGCATGTATATAATTCCTCTCTCAACTTTATTATCTTCTTCAAAAGGCAACCTACAGTCATTACAGGGAGAGAGAAAACCTCACATGTCTCTTTCAGCAACTAAATTATGCTTTTTGCTCGTGAATAAAATTATGAATTAGAATCAATAGGCACAAAAGTTGAAAGAGAAAGACAAAGGTTGATAACCGAAATAGCCAAAAGTTTAAATGGGTTTTTCTGTGATATTGGTGTATATAAAATAGAGGTCACCTCATAAATAATAAATAATAGACTAAAAATACCAATTTCTGCATTTTTAAAACAAAATAAATAAATACGTAATACGATTATGTATGACCACAACGACCAAACCAGTGGAAAAAGGTAAATAATAAATTAAAAAATTTACGTTGTTTCATTCCCTCGTTTCAACACAAAAATTTAATTTAGTGCTCAATTTCAATTTACTTAATGTCATTTTAATTTTACAAACTTAATTTCGATTAAAATATTTTTTAAAAATTAAGTTATTTTATTTAAAAATTAATCTATGTCCCTTTCCGTGGTTTCTCTTTCGAAATGTTGTCTTCTATTCTCCACTTGGTCATTTGTTAATTATGTTTTTTGTTTTTTTTATTTATTTTATGCCATTGGTTTTGGTAAATTATGTTTTAAGTCGTCGAGTTTTCTAGAACTAGAATGATCGCATGAAATCAAATCATAAAGAAGCAAAAATCTCGTGACAGTTAGAGCTTCCGTAAGATTTTTTATTTCGTTGAAATATGTGGCTACAAATAGATAGTAAGGGTGATAGTAGCTGTTAGAATTTTCATTGCCTAATCTATTAATAAAAGAAAAGTTAGGTTTTGTCTTTTAAAATGTCTAATTAATTAAATAAACTAAACTTGGGTTTATGAAAAAATGTATTTAATTAAACATGTTACCTTAAGACCAATAAACAATTATTAACATGAGAAAAAAAAATCTTTAAATAGATTCACACGGGTGAGGTACAACTTTTAAGAAAACCAAATTAAGCAAAATAAAAAAATAAAAAATTCCAACACTTAATATGTTCCTAGAAAATACTTTTGGAAATATTGACCATATGATAATATAATTCTGAAACAAATTGAATCGGTCCAATTCCCATTTAATTGATTGATTATTGTACTTGTGGTAGTGGCAGATCATATTATCCAGTGATATTATAACATATCATGTGTCAATCAATTATTTAAAATTCATTAATTATGATTGCGTGGATGAGTTTGACACACACACAAATTGTTAAAATATCAATTCCAATTGCGTCAGCAGTTGGAAACTATCCATTCATATATATTCATACGACAAAAACTCCTTAGTCCATTCAAAATACAACTCAATAACAATTAGACACTCAGTTATTTTTTCTAAATCGGACCAATTAAGTTCATACTTGGTTGAATTTATTTTACAGAAATAATTAATTTTATCCAATCAATTAAATATATACCATTTCCTACTTTGCCTATAGATTTTAAATTTTTATTATTAAATTATTTAATTATGAGTAAAATATTAATTTAAAAACATGAAAGTGGGAGAGCTTTATTCATTTGATTGTATTTAAAATTGGTTTCTCACTGAAAAGAAATAAATGGTTGTAAAAGGTTCCACTTGTGCAAGCTTGATGTGTTGTTCACACAAAGATAGAGTTTTGCCAGAGCATTGCTGCTACGCTTGCAATCGGATGCGTGTGTAAGAGAGAAAAAAAAAAAGCGTGCATAAATAGTAGTGAGATATTGACATGCTGGTATTTTCCTTCCTTCACAATCCATGCATTGTTACGAATAAAAGATTTCAAAATATTGCGTCTCACTGATTCTCACGTAATATTATTCATGTAAGTTTTTTTACATGGAGTTGTGATAAAAGTGAAGAAATGAGAGGGGTTGCAGCACAGCACCTGAGATAAGTTAAAAGTTGGGAATTTTTTATATTTGTAAAAGATGGGAGGAAGTAAGATTGTGGAGAAAAGTGAATAAAATGAAAGAGTGATGCATTAAATGTTGAGTGCTAAGTTTGGAGAAGTACGTGGACCCTTGTACTTGGCATCTCTCAGAGCATTGTGAATGAATGAACTAGGATCCATCCATCCATAAAATAAATGTCCAAGTACATGGATGGCAACAATCTCTGAATCATTTCCACAGGATCTGCCTTTCACCTATCTTTGTTATTCTTAGTATTATTATTTGGCCCTCCAAAATAATGTGTCAGAAAAATTAGGGTGGTGAAATGAAGAAGAACAAGGGGATAAGAAAGAAAGTGGATTTGGAATGATACAAAGAAAATGTAGTATCCATGTGTGGAGACAAGTTAAAAGGGAGACAAATGGCATAACGTCGATGTTCACCACGCACGGACCCCCCATTTGGTGCTTCTGAACCCTCTGCACACTGTACTCACTCCACCCTACTTAGCTTCCATTCGATAGTGACACATTATTTCCACCACTCTCTATATGCTCTGTCTCACTTCCTTCACACACCCTTCAACAAAGCAAAAATAAAATTAGTGCAACATGCTCGTGATTCTCTCCATTGCTCCAACTCACTTTTTGTTCACAAGTTACAATATCTAATGTTTCAACGCCTTTCTTTGTGTGTGTCTCATGGTTACGACTTACGAGTGCCACAATCTACATGCGACTCTTCGATGCGGCTATGTACGTAGGTCTAATTGTAAAATCAAAACCTCCTGGCCCACAATAATTAAATCATTTACTGGGCAATAATGGAATTCAAACAAGGGTGAAGTACCATTCTACTCTCTCGTCTCCCTTTTCTAGCTTTCGTTCTAGTTTCTCTCCATTTAAATTCTTTGTCATTCGTGTTTCATTGCAAGATGATGGAAACAAAAATATTTGAGTTACGGGGTTTTGTGTTACAAATTTATTGTGGTGGACAAGAGGTGGCCAAATCACATGCATGTTCGCGGTGGTGGTCTTTCGCCAATAAATTTACCCTTTTTCATCTCGTCTCTCACACATTCAAACTCAATAATTTTTAGAAATCAATTTATCATCTATAATATCAGCTCAAGTTAATTTAAATCACTAGTTAACTCTAGCCTACATGAAACTATAATGACAATGATACACGTGTATTTCTTTTTATTAAAACTTCTCCCTATTTCTTTTCTGTTATCCAATAATATATTTTAGGTGTCAAGGATAATTTAGCAGGTTAACCTGTAAAAAAAAATCAACTTAGTCTAACACAAAAAGATTAAATTGAAATGTTAAATTTCAAATAGGAGGAGGGATGAGCTGATAAATTGAAATCAATCAATGAAATGTTAAATTTCTTGTTCTTGTGCGAAGAACGAGTAGAAAGAAATTTCAATCACCAAAAGCTGAACAAGGAATTTGAAGCAACAATTATAAAGTAGCAGCAGAAAATCTTGTGCACCATACTGTACACAGAGAAAACCTGGCACATAATTTCACAGAACCTGAAAAGCTCCACTGGAGAACGCAATAAAGAAACAAAAGAATTGTCGAAAAAACCAAATAACTTGTGAGACCGAAAGCGAAGAGTTGCATTCTCATTAATGTAAATAAAAAATTGCGCATACAAATTGTGTATGTACTTGAATTCAAGCAAAGATGTTCGGTTGGGGAACAACATTGGAAGAGAGCGTTTGCGTTTGCGTTTGCGTTTGGGAGGATTCTCTGCGTTCTCTGTTAGAAGAGCTTCTCCAGAAGCCAGTGCTGTAAAACTGGTCCCACATCTCTTTCTCCAAAGCGAGTGTCTCGTCGTCACTGAAGGGCTCCGACGAGTGGAGGCGTTTGATGTCATACGCGTCGTTGGCGCACATGGGGAATATCCGCGACCCGTTAACGTCCTCGCAGCACCCGCACGAGCAGTGGCGGCGCGTGGGCTTCAGCAGCCCCTCCTTCGCAATCTTCCGGTGCCGCCGTTGCCTCAACATTCGCCGGCACAAGGCCGCCGGCACCTTGTAGATTGCCAGCACCAGGAAATTCGCCACGCCGCAGGGGATGCAGCAGCACACGGCCACGCACTCCGCCGCCGTGCCCCCGACGACCTCCCCCACGCGCGTCGCGAGCTTGGAGGGCCGCCGCTGCAGCAGGGGCTGACGGCGGTTGGACCCCCGGAGCATGACCCTGTTGGACATGGCCGAAAGATTGAGACTTTACGCAAAAATGGGATGTGGGTAGCCCCGTGGCAGTTTCTTGGAGAATCTTGAAGTGTGTCGGAAGAATGGGTGAAGATGGAAGAAGGCGTGAGTGCTTAAGAGATTTTGGGGTGGTAGGGACGTTTTGAAGTGGGTGTTAAGGGTGGTGTTGGGTTGGAACGGGTGTGGCGTCCTACAAATAAGGGATGGAATAAGAATGAGAACGGGGTTTGGTTTGGTACGGTGTGGTGTGATGAAACAACCAAAATTTGAGGTATTTGGAGAAGTTGATTTGATTTATTTGTGAGTTGGGTGTGATGTGAGGGGCATTACAAGGAGTGACATAAAATTTGGAAATAGGAAACGTTTTTTTTTGTTAATATTTAAGTGTTACGTGAAGGAGTGAAAGGCTAAATAGAAGAAACAAATAACGTCCTTTTCCTTTCCACCTCATCCACGCGCCCCCGTCGCCACCCGAGTTTGTTTTCTAAACAGAATTTCAAGCGTTTAATCCAACTCCACTTCCGTTCAAATCCTTTATTTTATGATTATGATTTTTCCAACAGAAGTTGACTTGTGTTTAAGGATCAAATTCAAATATGTTTCCTGTTTTAAGCTGTTTTCCCCTTCATTTTCCATATTTTAGACCAAATCGTACCCTTAAATCTACTCATCATATCTATCAATAGCTTCATCCCTCTGTAATTTTCATTATGCTTCTTAAACAATATCATGAGTACACCAACATCTTTGTTATGATTCTTTTTTAAGTAAACAAGTAACATTGTTAGTATTATGGATACATCCATATTTTTGTTAAAACTTTAAACATTTTAGTACATTAAAAGACTACATGAATAATTGCATTTTTATAGAGATCAAAATTACACATTTATTAGTATATGTTTATTAGATTATATATCAAGATTATTGAATGATTGTTAACTTATTATATTTAATATCTAAAATAATATCACTAAATATAATTAAGTTTTCTATAATTTAAATATTTATTTAGTAATAACAAATATATGTACAATTTTGGTGTACCATTTGATTTATATATATATATATATATATATATATATATATATATATATATATATATATATATATATATAAGTTTCACTTATAATATTAAAGTAATACTTTGACTATTTTAATCCCTTCAAATAAAATATTAAGAACAGGACCAAAATTACAGTTGTGATGTTTAATATGCTAAGGTATCATTAAGATTATATTAATTAATTGACTAATTAAAAAAATTATTACTGATTATTCTAACGGTCATCATACTCTAATATTAACTTTTACGTTTATATTATTTAACTATAACTATTATATTTATTATCTATTATAATGAATTTTTCACTAATCAAAATGTTACTTTATGAATATAGAAATAATTAAGTATGGCGAATTAAAAATAATGAAATTAATATTTATTAACATAACAAGAATTCCAATTGATTGGACATTTTGATTGAATTTTTAACACCATGATCAAAATTACGCGATTATTTTTTTTGGTAAAAAAGAAATTAAAATTAAACTTATAGTTTAACGGATAATTATAACAGTATTGTTTGAGTGTGAAATGAATTACCACCTTTATATTTACGCCTTGATTGTAATTTTGAAATACTAAGATAATTAATTTTGGATTGATGGCAATTTTGTCAGTTTCATTGCTTGAAATTGACCGTATAAAAATTAAAAGCGGTTTTGAAAAAAAAATATTTCAGTACCTTAAATGTAGTATTTAAAATCTTAAAATGTTTATTTAAAAAGTTGAAAAATTATCGTTTCATTTTAAAGACCAAACCCGAAGGTTAAAAAAATATAAAAAATTAGTTACATTTTTTATATGTATATATTATGTTTTAGTTCAATATTTCTTTATCATAAAATTAGTTTATATTAAATAAATTTTATTTTTTGAAATCCTTTTGTCAAATAAAAAATTATATTTTTGTTTTGAAAAAAAAAATTATTTTTAGTAAATATATTTAATTTTTTATTCATAATGCCTATCTTCGGTGTCCAACGTTTTCAATATAAAACAGAACAAAGTCGCTGAATACAATTATGTGAAGCATTGAAAACGCCATAAAAATGAAACACAAAAAGACAAAGTGCTGTGGACGTCTTATATGGGTATCTTCTTGCACTAAAAAGTTCCTTTGAAGAGACTGTGAATTTTAGCAGTGCAGTAATTTGGATCTTCCCATGATGTTATGTGTCACTGATTTTGACTTCTGGTATCTTGAGCAATCTAAGTGCAATTACTAGTTGTTTTTAATCATGAGATCAAACATAAAAATAAAAGTAAAAAAATCAAACACAGAAAATAGCAATATAATATGTTAGTTTCAATGCGAGTTAAACTTATTTCTTTTCGTTATTTGTTGCAATTTCTGTTAATTCAAAACAATTTACTAGACAGTTTATCCATTAGGATGAAAAAAAAAATGGTTTGCGTTGTTTCCTCTTGTATTATTAGTCAAAAGGTCTTTTTATAATTAAATTTGCTTTATCTGAATATAATATCTTTTAATTCTATGAATTTGGAGTTGCTCCCATACGTTTGTATTCTTTTTCTTTTTCTATATAAGTATGCTGTAAAAGATATATGATTGTTGAGATTTCAGTATCAATGTTATTGGCATGTCGTTTTGTCATTATGATGTTTTATACCTTTTATAAAATAAAAATATCAACAAAATCAAATTTATATATTTATTAAATCCGTAATACCAAAAGCACTGAAGTTTTGTTGGAGGTATCAATTTCAATAAAGACTAATTTCAAAATTAGTAAAAACTTATTTAATCTATTTTTTTTTTCTGTTTCATTTGGAAGATGGAATGATGCTTAAAAAAAATTCTATAATAGTGCAAGATAACATTTTTTTTATTTAGTACCCCTATAAGTTCTCTTATTTATTCCTATGTTTTCTTAATTCTCTTAGTTATGTTTTATTTATTTTAATGCATTCATATATTTCAATTAATATATTGTCATGTTATTGAATGCGAAATAACTATCCAAGTGTCAAAATAGTGAAAACATTTATCTGTCTTCAGAATAGAACTAAAATAACAAAGACGTGAACACCACTCCATAAAATAATAAATATATATTTATTATACAATACCGCAAGAAATCTTTGATATGGATTCAATCTAGGATCACCGTCATTTGACATATTTTAGTAATTAGAATATTGTTGACCTACTGGTGTTATAGTGTATAGTTTCTTTAATTGTTTTTCATTTACCTTTCACTTTTTACATATTTATGATATTGAAATTTTAATGTAGATTAAAATCTTAAGTTGTAACAAAAATAAAAAGTTGATGAATATATTTATTAGATTTCACAACAACAATAAAATACATAGAAGAAAGATAATAAGAATAAAATACTATTATACTAAAATAATAGTATAATATAACTCAAATATTATACTATTAAATATAAAGTATTAAACAAGACTTTATATATACTTCAAATGTCATATTAAACTACGTTACTATGACCTTACATTATTATTAAACATTATTATTTGAAGGTAACATAATGTATAACATTATTATACATTTATTTGAATAATATAGCAGACAGTTTTTATGAGTTATTCTTTAAATAATCTGATTTAAAATTGAATATAAATTTAAAAAATCCAAACCCACACATTTATTGTTTTTAAGACTTTGACTTGGAAGTGGCCTGAGGTTCTCTTATGTAATTAACTCATGATATATTTCCTAAATATCTTCTGAGTGATTTTTCTTAAGTTCCCAAAACTAGCAACATTCACTTTTTTTTTAAACTCTTATTAACACGTAAGAAATATAAAAGTTGAAAATTTGGAAGAAAAAGAAAATCTCAGTTAGTTTGTTGTCTGTATTATATACATTATAAGAAAAAAAAGTTATTTAGAGACTAATTTTTAGTTACCAAATGAAATGGTTATTAATTATGACCAAAATAGTCATTAAATTAAATTTTAGTTGCTAAATAACTATAAAATATAAATTTAGTGACTAATTAAGTTAAGATAATTGGTATATAACATTAGCTCTCAATGTTTGAGTGACCTATACCATTAGATTCTAAATTGGTATCTAAATAAGTTAGAGACTAATTTAGAATTTAATTGTATAGGTCACTAAAACCTTTGTAGCTAAAGTTAAATATCATATCTTGACTTAATTGGTCACTAAATTCAATCATTACTTTTATTTTGTGGTTGTTTAGCAATAAAAATCTAATTTAGTGGCTATTTTAGTCACAATTAGCAATCATTTCATTTGATAGCTAAAAATTAGTCTCTAAATAACTTTTTTCTTGTAATGATATGCTTGTGATGATAGGGTTATGTTTTTAACTTTTATGTTTCTTAATGAAATAATTGATTTCAAATCCATTTGACAATAAAATTGCACATACAATTTGAAATTACTTGTCATCGAGGATGACAAATAGTTTTATTAGGACAAAAATATAGACAATAAGATGGAACATGATAGTTTAAAAATAATATGAGTGTTAAAGAGTGATATATAATAAAAATTGGGACATCTAAATATGGCTAAAAATATTGAAAAAAAAAAGAAAATACATATTTTTTTATGAAAATTCAAAAAACTCTCATTTGGAAGAAGGGTGTACCTTATATGATAGTCCTTACTTCTATTTTACATATTATTTATTAAAGTGTGTAGATGTATGAAAGGATTCTAAGGAAATTGCTGCGAGGATAAGGAGAGAAAAATAACAAAACTACATGATGGTTAGGAAAATATTTGTTCTCCCAAAAAAGGAGGAGGGTTGGGTTGAGAACAAAAGATTTAAAATTCTTTAATTTGTTCCTATTAGAAAAATTGAGGTAGAGAAGGGTAATAGAAAAGTATAGTTTATTATGTAAAGTGTTAACTAAGAATAAAAAAATGATATATATAAAAATGACTAGGTAATGAAAATATGTAAGTAAAACATACGGGTTAGGAAGACAAGGAAATTAGTGTGACGAAAAGAAAAGTTGGTGATGACTAATATATCTAATTTTAAGAGAATAAATTGATGGGAGACTTCGTTTCAAAGGAAAAGTTCAGTAGATAATTTGTCAACTCAGAATTAAAATGAAATACATAATTAAGAAGATGGAAAGAAGAATGAGAGTAGAACTATAAATAGAGAAGAAATTAGTTTGATTGGAAGGTATAGAAAGTCTCAAACTATTTCTTTTTCTTTTGTCAAGCTACATATAATTGATATGAAAAGAAGATATATATATATATATATATATATATATATATATATATATATATATATATATATATATATATATATGAAATATAAGTCAAATTTGCATTAATATGAGGTGTATAAAATTAGGGTGAACACAAACATATCATTTTGTAAGCTATTATGAAGGATAAATGTTCTTTTAACCTGAAGAATGACAAGGAACATATTACAAACAAAGAATATCTCATAAAGAAAAACATACAAGTATTACTAAATAATTTAGTGTCTTTTGGTAATCAAGAAGAAAAAACTCATAACCCACTTATTATTTCTTGTAATTTCTCTTACTTTATTTAAATCTCCTCTCATATTTAATTGGACACCTAAACATTATACAATCATTACCAACCAATACCAATAAAAAGAAGTCAAATAATGCTCTAGTTATTAAATTTAGAACCCTTAACTATCTACAAATATGTTTGATTTTTTTTTTTTTTACTTGAACGGTCGTTAAATAATTTGTTTATAATATATATATATATATATATATATATATATATATTTTTTTT
>Ga0209700_106711_pt1 | contig 17372 bp, 6 predicted proteins | sample SiratroredBW_FD_187528 | JGI IMG/M metagenome (GOLD analysis project Ga0209700, IMG submission 187528) | Root nodule microbial communities of legume samples collected from California, USA - Siratro red BW (SPAdes) (version 2) | ecosystem: Host-associated > Plants > Roots > Nodule | place: USA...
TTTTTTTTTTTTTTTTTTTTTGCATGTAATACATTTTTTACAAAAATCTTAAATATGTTTCCTCATGTGTGATAGAAAATAATGTTTTACTTGAAAATGAAAAATAAAAACATTCTAAAATATTTGTCATTTTCTTTTTTATTTTAAATAAAAATTTCTTATGATAAATAAATATTAATGTATACTATTAAAATTTCAATATGATTGCATATTTGGTTTAATTTTATAAGCGTTTTAAATGTTAGAAATCTATAAATTTTTGTTATATTTTAATTTTATAAAATTATGATATTACGTATTTTTTATAATATTTTTGTCTATTTATTGAATCATTAAACTAAATTTATTAATACGGCTGTCGTTAAATCTTGAATCAGACCGGTTTTAAAAATATAAATTTTTTAATACTTAGTTTATATTTTCCTTTTTTTTTTTCATTCCCACGCGCCATATATGAAGCAGGAATGAAGTGGTGATTGAGTCGACAGAAGAAGAAGCTAGAGAACCCTGTAGACATGTGACACGTGTCAAACTTAGGATCCCATGTCCTAAAATAATTATTTCACCTTTAAAAATAAAGTTCAAAATTTATGCTCTTATTAATTAAAAAATTATTTATAATGTGGTATAAAAATAACTACATATTTTATTATTATATATAATATTATCCTTCACATTATAGTTCTAAAATTAATCTCTTACTTTACAGAAAAACTCGTGCTACTCAGACTCCTTTGATTCTTTCTTACTTAGAGTTTTTAATAAAATTATCTTACTTTAATTAGTAATTTTGATTTTATCTCTCAAAGTAATCAAATAATTGAGTTGAATGGTGAGTTTTATTATTTACAATAATTTTATGTATAAAAACTACTGGAGTTCAGTTACAATACGAACAAAATTAATTTATAAATTATCACGAATGAATTAGTAAGCTATGAGACCACCATGATAATTATAAAAAATTAATAATTTATTTTACTTTACATATGTTTTTTTAATTTCGTTCTATTAATTTAAATATTTTGAATTTGATTTCATCTTTTTTAAAATGAAAGAATGTAAATGTTTTCCATTTTTATGTTTACCATGATAACATCTTATTTTTAATTGTTCGGTTCATCTGTTAATTTTATTAATAAATCAACTTTGATAATGAAATATTATTGACGGTTTATGTCACATATAATAATAATAATTATTATTATTAATTTAACATAAAGAATATATTAACTCACTCGTAAAAAATCTGTCCAATTAAAATCGTTGAAGGTTTGAAAAAAACTATTGAACCAAACAAAAAAAATAGTAACTAAATATAATAAATAACAGACAAACGTAGCAGGTGGAGGAAGTGAAGCAACAACGGTTCAACAATGGCCACGTTACAGTGCAACTGCAATTCTCTTGCTCTCAACAAACCCTGTTACCCCAGAAGAAGAAGAAGAAGAAGACCCTTATTACAACCCTTTTCTTCACCTACCCGTTTAGTTTCAACCACTTCAATCTGCACTAGTTCCAATTCCTCAACTTCAAGGTCAGTTTTTTCTTCCTCATCAGTTTAAGATTGGACGAATATTCAATCAATTGCGGTTTATTTGCAGGTGGGGTAGGGTTGTTTCTGCTGTTGTCTCAGAAGAGAACGCAGTTGGCTCCACTTTCTCTGCAGCTGATGTCTTCAAGCTCACATATTTAGAGGTGACATTTTTTACCTGTGCACGCACAGCTAAAAAGAAAAGGAGTTACAAAAGTTTGAAAGTTTATATTATGGAGAAAATTATAATTTTTAAACTGTTCTTTTTTGCTTATTTGACAGAGAAGTTTAACAAGATGGAAACTTGAGAAAATGAAAAGACATCTGTCAGTTGTTTCTGTTTTATGTTTTTTAAATACTTGTTTTGGAAATAATTTTCACAACTTGATAGATGTTGGATGACAGGTTGATTGTTGAGTAATGTAGAATTGGTTTAAAACCAAAATGTTGTAAGAGAATCAAATGCTCTACATTATTGTTTCCAAGACTTTTTGTGGAAATCTTTGAACAGAAGAAATAAGTTGAAAATAATGTAATATTTTGTAGTTATTTGTGATACTGCTTTGCTTTTTCAAATTTAAACTAAATTTTGGCTTGTTTTAAGTTTGGTACTTTTCCCTGTCCTTGACATCGGTTAAGTGTTGGATTTAGGGAAACAGTTGGATTTGGAATGTGGGTGGGACAAACATATTGGTTGATCCAATTTTGGTTGGTAACTTGGATTTTGGAATTCCTTGGCTATATGATGCTGCTAAGAAAGTGTTAAAGCAATTCCAGGTATCTTTTGATGGATGCTAACTAGTTACTAGTTGATTTTGTTACCTCTTTGTTATGCCTGTGTGTTTTCTTGTCTTGTTCTTTAACTTCACCCTGCAGAAACTTGTGATCTGGCTATAACTGTATGCTTCTGTAGTGCAGCTCAGTGATCTTCCGGAAATCAGTTGCTTACTTATTACTCAAAGCCTTGATGATCACTGCCACTTGAAGACGTTAAAGCCCTTCTCTCAGAAATTCCCAAATATTAGAGTTATAGCAACCCCTAATGCCAAAGGCTTGTTGGATCCTCTTTTCAGAAATGTAAGTATATTTTCTTTTTTTCCTTACTTTTCTTTTCTTTGGCTCATGAAAACTCCAATGTGTGTGTATTTGAATTTGAACCTTTGGCTTAATTACTTCATATTGATATATCCAATTTCTATAGTTTGATTGCTCAAAGATGTTGGTTAAAGGTTTTTGAATGATACAGTGATTCTATGTACTTAATTAAATTATTATATCGTACTGAAGTGGTTTAAATTGTTCCAAATGAGAGCCTCCACTGACATGTCCACGATTTATTACAATTTGGAGGACCTGATATGAGAACTTTTGGCACACAATCTCTTGCCTAGTATTCATTATTCAATTCCAAGACAAAGTGCAGGAACCTAAACCTTTCACATTTGAATGAAAAACTTATTGTTTCAGATCTTCAATTATTTCATAACAAAGCATATATTCTTTGTTTGAATATTTAACCAACTTGGAAATAAATTAGGCCTTTTTGCACCCTTTTTCTCGTTTTATATCTCAAACACAATAGAGAATCCTAGAAAGACATTTGTATCCTTTGTGAGAGGTTGAGTATCCTAGAAAATTGGACTTATGAGACTTGTTTTCAAGTTCGTGGTTATTGTATGGTCTAAGAAAGGGAAAAAAAAAAACAACCAAAAAGGTATGGAGAAAGTGACTGTTTAAATAGAATAAAATAAGGGACATCAAAGTTAAGAGAGGTTGTAGAAGTCTATTAAGGAGATATACTGCTGTGACAGAGGCACAGCCCCAAAACTGTCGAGGCAGAGGATGATTAAAAAGAGTTAGACCAAGTTCAACTACATGTCTATGTTTTCTTTCCACTACTCCATTTTGATGATAAGTATGGGGACAAATAATTATTGAATTAATGCCATGACTAGTAAGATACGAGTTTACAGGTGTAAACTCATTCCCCAATCTGTTTGTAAATTCTTTATTTTAGCATTGAACTGAAGTTTAGCCATAGCCTTAAATAGCTGAAAATTAAGTTTTAGGCTTATATTTACGAAGATTCTCAAATTTAGAAAAATAATATATTTCTTCTATATTTCAATAATGAGGCTATTGGAACTATAAATACATGAGTCTGTTGGTTATTTTAGGAAATATAGAGGGCATATTCTAAGGAAACAAATCCCTGTGATTATGAGATTGTTTTAAAATACATAATCCTAGTATTAATAGCAAGATACGCCTATAATAAAGAATAAAATTATAGCAAGGATAAAGTCGAAAACTTCCTAAAATACATAATGAGCAGCACAATTTTGATATTCTCCCTCAAGTTAGTGAGTAAGTGTTCTTCATTCACAACTTGGATATGATTCTTTCAAAGTTAATGCAGTTGAGCCCTTTGGAGTATGTCTGCAAATTGATTTTGAGTGGACACATGGGGTGCAATTCAAGGCATTGCCTAGGTTTACCTTGATAAAATGTCTGTCCAATATGTTTAGTTCTATCCTGCTGCACCAGGTTGTGGGCCATACTAATCGTAAATTTATTATCACAATATAATCTCATAGGTTCATCACACTTTATATTCAGGTCTTCCAATAGAAGTTTGCATATTTCCTGGGTCATTGCTCGAAATTCTGCTTCAGCACTTGATTTTGCTACTACATTAGGTTTCCACCAAGGAAGGTGCAGTATATAGTAGTTGATCTCTTATCCACAACTGACCTTGCATAGTCTGCATCTGCATATGCTTCAAGACTCACACTCTTGTTTCGTTTAAATAAAACCTCTCTTCCTAGACTCCCTTTTAAATATTGAACAATTCTAAGAGAAGCTTGTAAGTGAGTCTCCTTTGGTTGGCACATTAATTTGTGTTTCAGTGAATGTATTCACTATGCACAGAGCTGCTTTTCTCCTCTTTCCCTCCACTGCTTCTATAGTTGTGCCTTCTTTTCCCCAATCCTTCATTTGGATGTTCTTTATCTGATAATCACCTACCTTAATTCTGCTCTTCACTATATCCTGACAAGAAATAGCATACACTATTTAACTTATAATTGAATAATTGGTTTACCACTCAAGTTTTCACAGTTTCAGTTATTTTCAGGTTATATATTTAGAACCTGGGGAGAGCTCTGATATTGAAACAGATTATTGTTCGAAGGTCAATATTAAGGCTACAGCAGGACCAGTTCTTGGACCTCCTTGGCAACGTCCTGAGAATGGGTAAATACTGTCAAACCTTTTCTATCATATTTTTCTTTTATCTGTGTTTTAGGTTTTGTATCCACCTTATTTGTTGATGTACTATCCCTTTGTATTTTCATTGAAATGCGATTTAACAGAATTTAATGGCTTTCTGCTTCTCGTGTAATAGGTACCTTGTTACATCCCCACAAGGCCAATTGTCTCTGTACTACGAACCCCACTGTGTATATAATGAAAGTTACATCGAGAAGGAAAAGGCAGATATTGTGATAACGCCGGTCATAAAACAGCTTTTGCCCAATTTTACCTTGGTTTCGGGACAAGAAGATGCTGTGAAACTTGCAAAGCTGCTTCAAGCCAAGTAAACTTTTATATTTACTGGCAGCATCACAACAAAAAAGCTTTTAATTTTTGTTATGTCATTATAACAGACCCAAAACAATTCATTTTGCGGAATATACTGAAAGAGGAAAATTGTTAACTGCGAGAAAACGTGTAGGCAGAAGGCACTAAGTGTGGAATTATTTTCCTTGATTCCAAAACAAAACAATACATAGGTATTTAAAGGAAAAACGTAATTCTAATTAAAGGAAATAAATCTCCTGAAATAAAGGAAATGAATATCTTGAGTTGAAATAAAGACTCTAAATTAGGAACAAATCTACCAAATAAACTCTTAATCCCAAACACCTTAATTTTAGGGATTTCATACAACCGAATGTATATTTATTATACTACAAATGTACAAATTTGCATCCATATTTCAACAACCCCTCAAGCTGAGGAATAGATATCCTCCATTCCCAACTTGCTTATGAGGTTGTGGAAGCTTGAGCTATTGAGTCCTTTTGTTATCACATCAGCCACCTGCTGTTGGGAAGAAATGTATGACATACATACTAGACCTTCGTCTAATTTTCCGTTAGTGAAGTGTCCATCTATTTCAATATGTTTTATCTTGTCTTGCAGAATGGGATTATGTGCAACGTCTATTTTTGACTTATTATCATAGTAGAGCTTCATGGAGCCCTCTAAATTAATCTTGCAACAACATTTTGTTTTTTTGCTCCCCCATGTCACTAAGTTCCCACCTAAGGAACTACAGTATCCAGTTGTTAATCTTTTATCAATAAGAGAATCTGTGAATATTTAATCCTGCTGCAGTGATGGAAGTGTTGTCTACTGTGAATATTTTCTTATTGTTAGGGCAAGGGGTGTAGGAGGATAACTTTTTAGGTAGGGTGTCATTTGATCAGTGGCACCCAAAAGCCAATATCCAATGTTCATTATAGAATATATTTGAGACAGAGTCCAACAGCGAAAGGAAAATTTCTAAATGGATCTTATTATGAATATGCTAGAGAACAAGTACCCGTTGGGTTATCAATTTTATTGAGGAACAATCTCATTTTCTCTATTTCATCTTGATTGGGTTGAATCACTTCTCCTTTGCTTTCTTCCTTGGTTTCAGCAGCTATGTGTGCCTGTCCTCCCTTTCTTATGTTGTCTCCTTGTTTTCCCCACTCCTTGTAACGGTTTTGGGGAGCCCAATCCCTTAATTTAGGGATTTCCTACAACCAAATCTATATTTAGGATGCAATAAATGTAAAATATTTATATTTATATTTCCTTGATAACTTAGAATACTAGAACTGAAATTACTACATTTACATAGAAATAGCAACATTCAAAAATAGTATTTGCTTGAATAAACTTTTGGGAACTGGGAAACAGGAATTCTATTCTAGGTAAAAAGTATTTCTAATTTAGGGAAAATAAATCACTAATGCAAATTACATTAGTTAGTATTTTCTCCTTAACCGCCTCCTTGAATATTTTTAGCTAGTTAAATGATTAATTGCTCCATAATTGAAAACGTTTTTAAGAAGTCATTTTTATAATTTTGGTTCCTCTGGAAGAATACATTTGAACTTAAGCTCAATTTAGTGGTTTTGACCTTTTATATTTTCTTGTTGGAAGTGTAACAGTATTTCATATTCTTCTTAACATAAATGTTCTTTCCTTGTTTGATAGGTTCATTGTGCCAATGAAAAATGGAGACCTAGATAGCAAAGGGCTTCTTGCAAGCTTAGTTAGTGGTGAAGGAACAGTCGAATCGTTCAAGGTTAGCTTTTTCTTTTAGCAATATACTAAATATTTTACTCTTCTCAAGTATTCAGAATAACAGCACATTCGGTATTTATGCAGAATTATATGATTGATTATGCTACAAATATGGAAATAAATAGAAAAACCAAATCTCCAAAAAATCACGAGAATAAAAAAAATAAATGCACCTAGTTCTAAACATATATGAATTGGTTTAATTCAGATTTATTGCTCTAGTAAAGTTCCAATGAACTGAGACAAATTTTTCTACCAAATTAGAACCCTCCTTGAAGCTAATGCTTACGTTTAAGAATCCCTTTGGTGAGAATATCAACCATTTGTTGTGCAGTTGGAGTGAACGGCATATAAATAACTTGTTCATTGGCCTTTTCTTTGAAAAAGTTTCAATCAATTTCCTCATCTTTAGTGTGGTCTGGGCTAGATCGTGTGTTATGCTTATTGTTGTCTTATTGTGGCAACATAGCTTTAGTAGTAGACAAATAGGGGTTCACAACTCCTCAAGGATTCTCTTCAGCCATGACATTTCACAAATTAGCCATAGCCTTATAACACTACTCCTTGTCACAACATTTTGTTTTTAACTACACATTGTAACTAGGTTACCCTAAACTAATGTACAGTACCTTGATGTAGATCTCCTATCAGTAATTGATGTTGCTCAATTAGCATTAGTGTAGGCCTCTATGGTGTGTACTCTTCTTACAGAATAAACCTGTTGGAGATTTTACATCGATTTAGGATATGGTCAAATCATAATATATAACTAGGATACAAACTTCATCTTACAAGTCGGCTTTTTGAGGTTGAGTTGGGTATAAATCCGCTTATTAATATGGTATCAGAGTTTATCTTCAAGAGGTTTGTTAGACCTATCGTGCCACCTGTTATCGGGTTGCATCATACCATCCAAAAAATACCTAATCCCACGCATAAAATGTCTCTGTCTCGACATGAAAGGGGTATTGAAACTTTCATATTAATTGAAGATAATCCAATTTACAGCATATAAGTGGAGATAAATCTCACCTTACAAGTCGGTTTTGTGAGGTTAAGTTAGGCATAAACCCACTTACTAAGATCAGAGTCATTTAGAGCCTATCCTAGTCATGTTTATAGGGGGCTGTTGTGCCACCCGCTATTGGGCTCTAGTTAGATCACATGCAATTATATGATCCTACGTTAGAATTGTTCATTCCTCAGCTTTAGGAGGTTTAGGAGGTGTGTTGGAGATCCTGCATCGATTAGCAATATGGTTAAATCATAATACATAAGTAAGGTGCCAACCTCACCTTACAATTTGGTCTTGTAATGTTTAGTTAAGTAGAAACCCACTTACTATATCCTATCGAGGTTTGTTGGGCCTATCGTGTCACTTTCTATTAGACTGCTATTGGTCCACCCAAAAATATCTAGTCCCATGCATGAGATGTCTGTGGCTTGGTGTGAGGGGTGTGTGTTGAAGATCTCACAGTATATAAGTGGGGGTAAACCTCATCTTATAAATCGATTTTGTGAGGTTGAGTTAGGCGTAAACCTTCTTACTAGGAAAACCTACTCCAAGTGCATTCTTTGAATATCTTAGGAAATGCAATGTGTGGTTGAGTATGTGATATGTGTATTAGTTTTCCTACTAAGCTTTGTTATCTAGAAGTGTGCAAAGTTGTTCCCTCTTTATTGCGAAATGGGCACTCTGGTAATTTTGGGTTTGGATTTTTAGATGAGTTAGGTGAAGTTTGAAATATGTTGGTTTGCATCCATTAAAGATCAAGAAAAATACATACTTTGAGAAAGGTGAATCCCTTTTTTCAACATGCTATTTCCATTCTCAAAAGGATCCCAAATCCTTTATCTCAAATTTTGGAACAAGAGCCTCTTTCAACCTATTCATTTTTTCTAAGGCATCTCCTAGGGCAATTATGGCATTCACATACACTATCGAGATTGCCAGTTTTCCATAGTCTTTTTTCCAATTGTATAAATCTATCAAACTATGCTCATGGCATATAGATGCTTCTTTAGCTTGCAAACATAAACATTTGAATCAATCTTTTGCTCTCATGTGTTGTTAGTGCTTCCATGTACACTTCCTCCTCCAAATGACCAATTAGGAATGCAATTTTTACATCTAGTTGGTACAATCCAAATTACTAGGAAAAGATAAAAAGACTCTAATTGTGTTCAATTTTTTCAAATGGAGCAAATGTTTCAAAGTAGTTCATCCCATAAGCCTTTGGCAACCAACCAACCGTTGTATCTTTCATTAGATCCAACAAATTTGTACTTAGTGAATATTCATTTGCATCCCACAATACTATTCCTTTTTGGTAGCTCCACCAATTATCACATTTGATTCTTTTCAAGAGCCTTCATCTCTTCTAAGGCATGCATATTTCCTCTGCTCTGGAATTTCTAAGGCATCTTGTATATTTTTTGGTATCTCAATACGTGGCAATCAGGAAGTAAAGGGATGAAAGTTTGGTGACAACTTTCATATGAACAAAATAAGATAAAGAATGTGTGCTACATGATCTAACACTTATTCGAGTGGCAACAAGATCACAATAATCTAGCCTAGTGGGTTTGCAATGCAACACAAATTCAAAAATTATTCATTTTATTGTGAAATTTCAAGATAGCTATTACCTGATGCGTCCTTGGATTCATGTCAATGTAAAGGATCATCATTTCCTACTCTTTGAGTATGCGTCTTTCTTTTTTACACAAGTCCAAAGTGTTCTATGCCTTTGTGTATTGTATCAGTTTCAATTTCCTTTCTATGTTCAACTTCATTTCTTTTTTATGGGTGTAAGAACTAATATTCTCATAGACTTGTACCAATTCAGGAATGGTAGATATTTTGCCACTTGGGACAATGTTGGCAACTGAAATTTCATTATTTACAACACTTGTTTCATTATTTAACATGTTAACTCATCAATTTAAATACATTTTTCCAACTGTTTCACTATTTCCCTTGGAGATGAGATTGAAAAAAAGGTTTGAACTTAAAAAAGTAGGTAACATCCATGCTTACATAATTTTCTTTAGAAATAGGATTGAAACATTTATATCCCTTCAAATGGAGCATAGTTCACAAATACATGTTTTTTTTTTTTTGTTTTTTTTTTTTTTTTTTTTTTTTTTTTTTTTGCTTTTTGGTGTATTAATATGTATTTTGTTGGAGATTGTACATCAACTACGAATAAGGCCGAATTATAATATATGATTAAGGTGCAACCCTCACCTTACGAGATAGTTTTGTGAGGTTGAGTTAGACATAAACCCACTTACTTAGATGGTAACAGAGTCATTCAGAGCCTATCTAGTCAAGTTCTTTGGTGTTATTATTCCACCATCATCAGACTCCTATTAGACAACTCATAAATATTTAATCTCACGCTCGAGATGTTCATTCTTCGACGTAAGAGGGTGTGTTAGAGATCCCACATCAATCTGGGAATAAAGTCAAATTTTGCCAATCCTCACTTTATAAGCCAATTTTGCAAGGTTGAGTTAGACATAAACCCACCTACTAAGATATTTGTTGAAAAATTTTTAGGGCTAAGTTAGATGATAGCCTGTTTGTTGGAAAATGTTTCTAAAGCATACCATGGGGATGATGCATAAACTAACTTACCACACTAACTCCGTAAGCAATGTTTAGTCTCGTGTGATAAACAAGGTTTTTTTAACAATCTCTAATATTAGGTTCTTTTCTAGAGGAGAACTCTCTTAACTTCCAATTATATGATTTTGTTCCATAAGAACACCTGATGTTCTACATCCTAACTTGTCTATGTCTTTGAGGAGATCAAGTACATCTTTTCTTTCGAAGATGAAAATGTTATCTTTTTGAATAAGCAATCTATATTCCAAGCAAATACTTAAGTTTTCCTAAGTCTTTCATTTCAAATCGGGCCACCAATTTTCCTTTAAAGTCAAATTTTTGTTTCATCATCTCCTCCTGTAATAATCATGTCATCTACATAGACCAACAAAAGTTTACTTATAATTGAGTGCTTTATCGATAAAGACCCAAGAAATACTTAAGTTTTCCTTGATCTTTCATTTCACCAACTTTTTCTTTAAAGTCAATTTCTCTGTTTCATCATCTCCTACAATTGTCATGTCATCTACGTAGACCAACAATTGTGTTAGTTTACCTTTAACGAAGTACTTTGTGAATAATTGCTTTGCTTTTATGTTAAGGAAACTATTGTTTTCGTAAACTTTTTTCCTTCGATTGTAAGTTTCAAATGCAGAAATAATCTCCATGTACACTTCTTCTAAAACTCCATGAAGAAAGACATTCTTTGTATCCAAATAATGTAATTCCCATACAAAATGAGTTGCTGGAGCAAGAAAAAGTCTTCTCATAGTCAATTCCATAAGTTTAAGTATAGCTCTTTGTAACCAATCTAGTTTTATACTTGCTTACTAACCCATCCACCTTATGTTTCACTGTAAAAAAGAAAAATATTTTTCAAAAGAACCAAATTGGAGCCAAATGAGACGTCACCACCCTTCCTGGTAAAAAGGTCCCAACAGCCCTATTTGTGGTGGTAACTGCAAATATGATGGAAAACAATGATGACGATGACAAAAATGACGACGACGAACAAGGCTCCAAATATCGGGAGCTCTGATACCAACTTGAACTGTGAGAAAATAAAAAAATTATTTTAAGGATAACAATCACACAAATTACATTCTCATTATCTCTGTTTGTAATAATCAAAATCTTTAAAAAAAGAAATAAGAATATACTAAAATGAGTAGGAAGATTCTTAAGTATTTTTTCCTAATTACTATATAGATATTTAGAATTTCTTTTTATCCTAATAATCTGCCCTTTACAACATTGATGTATGTACCATTTCTATGAAGTCCATAAAAAATTTATCACCTTTTGGCTCTAACAATAAACCTATTAGAGCCTGGAAAGAAGGCGGGAAAGAAGGCGGGCTGAATGAACAATGATAGAAAAATTGCTTAAGCAGGGACCTGTTCTAGCTTTGAGAATAGAATGAAAGTGTCACTTTTCCATTGCTTCTAGCATGAACATGGGATGGGTGCTGTCAAAGTTACTTATTGTGGGTTGTGGTTGTCTACAAGAGCCATAGGAAGAAAGCCTGTGGCAATAAATTTGAGGACACCTCTTAATTTTCTAGATTTTGTTCAATCGTCTACTAGCTTGGTCATCTTTACCTTCTCCTTTCCAGCTAGCTTAACAAAAAGCTTGTTATTGGGTGACCTTTTATGGTTGTTTGGTTCTATTCAAGTCCTTTGGAGGAAGCCTTAGACAGTGAATCTTGTCACACTTTCTGCTCTTTTTATCTTTCTAGCTCTTCTGTTCAATCTTCAACTGGCTTTATCAACTTTTAAGTTTATTCATCATGCCGATCATTGCTAGAAGTAGAAGCCTGATTGGGGGTAATGTTGATAGTGAACTTGATCTATAAGAAACTTTTGGAATGAATCACTCGTCTTTGAATGTCTAGAGAGGGTGAATATGAGAAGGGCTATCTTACTAAAAGGAAAAATGTCATCTTATAATAGAACAGAGTGGACATGCTTATGCTCAGCTTTTCCTAACCTTTTTAACTTTCCCTCATTCCTGCCATCTTCATCCTTCATAGTTTAATTCCCTTTTTGTGTCTGTCGTCTAACTCAAGGTCCATCACAGGCTCACACAGATACAGCAAATCCATTGATCCATTCTCATTTTACATTCATATTTTTGAAAAAAATTTTGAAACAGAAAGAATATGGTGTTTCTCATATGCAACTAACTATGAAATTATAGTTACTTAGAAAATAAAGTAATTGACTAAACATTTGTTACAATAAAATTTTCTTTAAGTGCGGAAAAAAATAAGATAGAAAAATAGAAGAAATTTCTCAATAAGTTTATGTAAAAGTTATTCAAATAAACACTTATTGTTGTATGCCAAATGATTCTATCTTGGGAACAATTATGAATGTAGGAACTTCTATCAAAAGAATTACCAGATGCAAAGGTTGTAGAACCTACCCCAGGAGTACCAGTGGAAATTTCAGCAAATTAAAGATTCAGTAATTCTTATTCCCTTTCTCCCTCTTACTCCATTTTTGTATTGGGGGCCAGGTGAAACAGCAGCTTTTTCAGGCAAAGAATACATTGTCTCATCTCATTGATTACTTCTTCACCTATATGTGTGGTGGCTTATATGTTATACGTGTGATTCACCTATATGTGTAGTGGCTTATATGTTATACGTGTGACATGTTGAAGATAAAATCTACTTGCTAATTTGGTTAGATATACATCCAAATAGTTTATTGGGATATCTGTGAACTGCAATACACTATCCAAGACATTATTGTATGTATATAAAAGAAGAGACAAGTAGTAAAATCCACCGTCTCAGTTGGGTATGAAACACTGTTATTTACTTGTTAGGACCTAACCAAAACCTTGTAACGAGAGAACAAATGGACAAAAAGATTTTTGGAATCTGATAATGGATATGGAACAAATTGGGACAACTTGAATGACCACTTTAATAGAGATGTCTTTTCCAACATAGTTTTAGATTTTTTTTTCCAAATTATAATTAAAATCAACATTGTATCACAATAAATATTCATTCCGGAATACCAATTCCAAGAAGTCACTTTTACATCTTCAAGAATAGTTTTGATATTTTAAAATATGATGAGGTACAGGAAGCAATTACCTATGTCTTTTCTCCCCGTTTGGGTAAGGGCCTATGATTTTCTTTTGGATTTACTTGAAGAGTTGTATTTTTCTTTCGGCAATTGCTTCCTGTACCCCCACAATTGCTTCTTGCACTCCCTCAAGACATGTGAATAACTCTTATATCCCTCCTAATGAAGACAAAAGGAGTAGGGCATTGGTGGAGCCACCATGGAGATTGGTGCTGAAGAGGAGCTTGAAAATTGGAGGTGCTGCAGAGGTGCTTAAAAATTGGAGGTGCTACAGAGGTGTTTGAAGATTGGAGGTGCTGCAGAAGATGTTGGTGTGCGCAGAGATAAAGTGAAGATTAGAGATTTGGAGAATTGAGGTATGTGATTGAGTTTTGATTTAAAAAATATTGGAGGTGAATGGGTGTTTCTCTTGTAGATGGGTGGATTATTGGGGGCATTAACGGTGTAGATTATAGGTGGTGATAGGTGGTGAAGGGTGGAAGTGCAGAGGAAGGATAATTTTCTGGTTGGAGATTGATTTTCGGAAATCATTTCTTGAGAAGAAGATGGAAATTTGATTTCCGTAACCAATTTTTTTTTTTAATTTTTTCGAATATTTCAGAAAACCTTTTTCGTAATACACATTGACTTACTTCTTTTATGGAAATCATTTTCCGTAACCACATCCCTTTACCCCTCTTTCGGAAAACTGTTTTCCGAAATACAAATTCCTTTTATAGAAAAAGATTTCCGGAATATATATTCTGTTAAGAGTATTTCAGGTAATACAAAATTTTGAGGGGGTGCGGGAAGTAATTGTGGGGGTGCAGGAAGCAATTTCCTTTTCTTTCTCCATCGCATAATTTTCTCCTACCCCCATATAGCTATTTTATTATGCAGTTCTATGATTTGAAGTTGTATCCCGATGCGCATGATGAAATGTCCAAAATATTCCCGTATCACGTTTGTAAAAAACTTATTTTTCTTTTTTCCCTTGCTCACTTTGCCTTCCTCTCTCGTCACACTCTTATTTGTTGTATTAGTGTGAGAGACCTTGTTGGAGTAGTGTTGCTGTTGCACATACTTCATTGCACGACTGCATTGCTTGAAGAGATTGGTTATCATGAATCACTCTTCATTTTTGTTGGTGGTGGGTTATTCGGGATTGGGAGATTTGGAAAGCTTTTGGATAACCTATTCTAAAATGTTGTGTACGTTCTAAAATGTACAATCTAGAATGTATTTCTAGATATAGAAATGCATTATGGATAAAGTATTTTAGAATGAATTAAGGCATTCCTCATTGCACTATTTAGAATGCATTTTAGGATCTAGAAATGCATTTTGAATTTTGCAAATTCATAATGTCTTGATAGATTTCAGAATGTACAATATGAAATGTATTCCTAGATTTATAAATATATAAAGTGAATTAAGATTTTTGATCAAAAATACATCATAGATTGTGTATTCTAAAATATATTAAAATATTTTAGATTGTACATTTTTGAATACATATTCATCTCCAGAAATGCATCTCAGAATAGCAATCTGAAATCCATTTTTTTAATTAATTTATTAATAAATGAATAATTTAGTAATTATGGCTAAAACTAGAGGTTGTGCATTTTAAGACGATACTAGACATAGATCGACAATATTAGTTCACAGAAGAGTTTAAGAAGTTATTGTTGACATTAGTGGTGATGTCTTGCATGAAACTATTCGAGAACATTGGTTTCATAGAAGAGCTCAGGAAGAAGTTATCGTTGCATCCTGTGTCATTGGTGTTATTGTTGCATTGAATTAGGTTGTTTTTCAAAGTCATTTTTTCCTTTTATTATTGTGTTTGATATATTTCAAATTGGTTGATCCAAAAATTTTCAGATTGTGGAATTTAGGAATCTTCTGGAGTATAGAATCTAGGAATTTCCTGTACTGTAGAATCTAGAAATATATTACATCTTCTAATTCAAAATGTTTTAAAAAAATTTAATACTTTCTCAATTGTGTAACCCACAGTACATTTCTACCTCCAAAATTGCCTAAAAATCATATCTGTTGAAAAGTTTTAATGCAATTCTCTTCTACCAATTCATTTTTCGTTGTTTCAAATCTAACAATATCAAACATTTTATTCCTGTGAGATAATTTATCAACTTCATATGAATTTAGATTCTGTTTCTAAAAAAACAATCACTAACAGTAAGAAGAGTGATCACAAAGAAATATAGTACAATTAAAGTATCTTGAGTATAAACTAAGAAAAAAAATAACATAATTTTAACTTTTAGATTATACAATCCATAAACAAAATAATATTTTGGAATATTATCTCCAATTTAGAATTCAAAATTAACTTTTAAATTATGTTTTAGATTCCCAAATTATAATTTTGACTTTCAGATTAAATAATCTAGAAGTTAAAATTATATTTCTTAAAAACCGCATTCGTTGCCATTTAATACGACAAGAGAAAATTTTGGATTTTAAAATTTATAGGGTGCAGAAAGAAATCACGGGAGTATAAAATGAAAACAACTTAAAATAAACTAAAATAATAATGAAAAGAAGTTAATTCATTATTATAGCTTGTTATGGTTGTGTTTTTCACTGGTGACTTTAGCTAAGATGGTTTACTGCTCCAAGCTTTTTTTCGGATTTTTGTAAACGAAAAGTGAAATTGGTTTTAAAGTCAAAAGTACTAATTTATTTAAGGCACATTATTAATTATTTTATTTATATTTCAGGAAAAATTATTAATTATTTTATTTATATTTTAGGACACTTGGTTGGATAGTTTAGTGATTCTAATTTATTTCCAATATTTAAATACGAAAAAATAACTAATTGCTGGTATAATATTTTAAGTTGTTTTAAATTGTGATAACTTGGCGATTCTTATTTTTTTTTTTAATTAGTTTGTATATTTTCAGTTAAAACCTACGTATACGTGCCAACTAATTCCTTATTATTACAGAAGATATATAGGACATAAAATTAAATTCTCAAGTTACAATTAATTTTTATAGTGAATAATGGATTATATGCTAACAATGTAAATCAATCTTATATTGTTATCTAATCAGAAATATTCATATATAGTAAGTTTATAAAGTTTTACAATAGTCACTTTAAAAATGATAAGTAAATTTTTAGTAGTTGATGCTGTAAAATTGTTTTCCACTATCAGCTTAGTTTAATTTCAAATAATGTTTTTATTCACTGGTTTTCTAATTAAATTTTTCTAATATTTTTTGGAATAAATTTGAACTTCTCTGGGGGGAAGTATTTTTTCTAACATTTTGTAAATATGAGTTTGTTAAGAAACTTTTAACTAAGAAAAAAAAAATGAACACCATCTGGATGTCGCAGGAAGGAATTTACGGGAAGTAAATAAAAAGAATTATTTCATTGATTTCAAACACCAATTTCGCATTTTGATATTGAAATTTATAGAATATCATAAGATGTGGTGCTACTTCAATTGTCATTTATAAGTAAAAAAAGTATACTCTTTTTTATTCTTAAATATAAGTAAAATTTATGTATATTACATATGTAAACCATAATTATATTATAAAAAGTAGAGTTTTACAAGAAAAAGATTATAATATATATTTTGTAAGACTCAAAATATTTTAATAATAGATTTTAAAATAGTAAGAAATGAAGTTTATAAATAGAAATGAAACGTGTATTTCTTAATTTATTCTAAAATATGTAGGGTTTTTTTTTTTTTTTTTTTTTTTTTTAATTTTTTTTTTTTTTTTATTTTTTT
>Ga0209700_106712_pt1 | contig 17366 bp, 3 predicted proteins | sample SiratroredBW_FD_187528 | JGI IMG/M metagenome (GOLD analysis project Ga0209700, IMG submission 187528) | Root nodule microbial communities of legume samples collected from California, USA - Siratro red BW (SPAdes) (version 2) | ecosystem: Host-associated > Plants > Roots > Nodule | place: USA...
ATTGTATTGTGTTTGGGATTGCAAATTAAACAACTAAGTTACTCAATTTGTATTGTGTTTGACAACAAAATCAAATAATAGAGACTCAATTGAAAAATATAAAAATTTTGAATACTCAATAAAATAAATTTTTTTAATAAGAACTCAATTGAATTTATTCAAATTTTCAAGTAACATAAAATTTAATAAGTAATGACTATCTAAGGTAAATGACCATGTCACCAAACTGATGATACAATCAAACGATATTGTTTCAATTGAAAAAAGATCAAGATATTTTTACTTTAATATAAAAAAATATTTTTATATAAACTCAATTGAAAATATTTAAACTAAAAAATTATTTTTATATAAACTCAATTGAAAATATTTAAATTAAAAAAATATTTTTATATAAACTCAGTTGAAAATATTTAAACCTAAAAATATATATGTAATATTTCTATATAAATTATCAACACTTTTATTATATATGAATTTTTGTCTGTATGTAATTTATAGATAATTTTAAATTATATATAGATTTTAAATTATATACAGATTTTTAATATAGGTAAAAATGATTTTTTTAGTAATTATAATTTAATTTTGCATTAATATATTGTTATCTAGTATTAGTATATTAGGAAAATTTGTTAAGAGATACACTACTATAAAATAAAATTTTAGTAAAAGAATATGATGCTAACACTAAGTACCATCATAAATTAGAGGATAAGGTGATATTTAAGGGGAACTTTAGCACATGGGAGTAATTTTAGAAGTATTTCTTAGGTGGAGTATAATAATATTACTATGAGTTTTGAGAAGGTGAAAATTAAACACGTGGTATAGAAGTGTGAGGAGTTAACAAGACCTCATACACCTTTTAATGTATTTGATATAGACAGATTAATTAAATAAACATATTTTTAAGAAAGTTGAATTAACTTAATTATTTTAATCCTGCAAAATTAACTTATAAAGTGAAACTTGTGTCTCCTTGTATATTATAATTTAGTTTTATAATGCTAACAAGTGATCTTTTTATTCTACATGGTAAATTAGAAAAGAAGAAATCATATCTTAAGGAATATTTTTTTGTGGATGTAAATATTTTTTAAAAATATTACTCGGGTGAAGTGTAATAATATTACTACCAAATTTAGGAAGGAAGAAATTAAATATGAGAGTGATATGGGAGTGTGAGAAGTTAATAAGATCTAATATTTTGATGACAATAAAAAAATTCTATAAATATATTATTAAAAGAGTGAAATTTTAAGTTTAAGTTACAAAATCGATTTTATTTTTTTAAAAATTCTTTTATAACGGAAATAATTATTTGGTTTACTTTAGTTGTTAATCTTTTACTACGGGTGGTTGCTTACCAATTGGCAATGGGCATGTTTCTTATCATGACATCATGCTAGTGGATGTAATTTTAAGTACGACTATAGGACTTTTATTTATGCATCCAATAACTCACTTTTTTTAACTCTTCTTACTCCTAGATATTTATTCAAATAAATTCTTATTTATTTCTATACAAACTTTGACTCTTCATTTTGTTTTAAACGTTATTAAATAGAAATGTTATCTCACTCCAAATCTAACATTGGTCGAACTTTTATATTTGCCAAATTTTTCTTTGAATATGATTTTTGGGTCCAAACTTATTACATTGCTCACTTGTCTTCTTATCTAACATTTCTCCCACACAGGATGTCAGAACTTTGAAGATGATTTGAGGTGGATGACTTGTATTTCCTCACAGAATTTTCCTTCAATGCCAACTCCTAAATTTTAGTCAAATCAATTTTTCCTCAACCATGAAATCCTCTTTTTGTAACGTTTTAGGCTTAGAGACATTTATACTTATAGAATGACTATGTTGCCCGGATTGTATTCTTTTTTATGCATAATTCTAATTTCAATCACATACGTAAATCAATTTTTTGACTTAATCTATTTGAACATACAGGCATCTTATAAGATTCCAACCATCAATCATTAAAGATATTTTTTTACCATAGTAAATAAATATATTGGGTATATTTGGATGTTTTTGATGAAACACAAATTTGAAATACAAAATTGTTTGAGAATTTTAATAACAATAAAATTAAATTTATCAGAAACGATAATGAAACTGGTTTATTGTTGCATTCCTTTTGTTAAGAATAAAATATTCTACATAAAATTTCATGTGTTGAAACTCTCCAGTAAAAAAAAAAGGAGACATAAAACTATTTTTACATTGTTAAAGCCTTAATCTTTTGAAGTAATTTAAAGAAAATTTTTTGGGCATGACAATTGATCATTTGTTGAACCAAGTACCTACCTACATTTTGGGGTCAAAATCTTCATATCAAACTCTTTATGGTAAAGTTCTTGACATTTCACACCTAAATTAGGTGCTTGTGTTAATGTTCTACTATTTCTTCCCATATAAATAAATTTGATACTTTTGTTGGGTACAAGTCAGAAGATATTTAGTCTACACTTTAAATACAAAACAGTCTCTAAAAATGTTAATTTTGGAAAACTTGTCTTTCCTTACCATTAAAAGCCACAAAGTTTAGTGCCTTTAATTACACCTTCATATTGCATCACAACTTCAACAGTCTCTATTTTTTTTTTTTTCATATTGTTGTCATTTATGTAAAGTAATGAGTAACAAAAATTTGCAACTTGTTTTAGGGACATCAATTCCTCCTATAAAAGACTCTGACATTATTAGCTTGTGAAAAACGATCTTTCAACAATTTCCATGCTACAACAACTTCAATGTAAACTATGGTTCAACTAAATTGAGAATACAAGATAACACCAAATTGCAAAATGAAAATTTGTTCTTCTCTTCCCATTTTCTTCTCATCTGTTTATGGTTTTTATGCTGCATGATTCTGCTGTTATTTCTGTTTTGAAAAATACAACGACCTAAACACTAAAGCAAATGTTTCGCAATCAATCATCCTGATCCACTTATATTACCACTTCAAGTACTAACTTACACTAAATAAAAATCTTTATAATACGACATAGAATTTTAAATTATCAGAGTACTGATGTAATACTACCCAGCATTAATACAATACATTGTTTTATCTCTGTTAAGGAATTCCAATTCATGCATAATTAAGTAGCAGATCATGTGCTTTGTGTAGGATTCAAAACTTCCTTTTCTTCACATGAATTCACTTGATATTACACAACAACAAAAAAAAAATAGTAGATAGATGAGAGGTACCTGATACAATTGATGCCATATAAAGAATAGTATCTATATGAAAATTTTCTATATAATTAACTTAACAAAATCAGATTATTGAGTTACCAATTTTCCATCTGATAAATATGAAATTGACCAATCCTTGACTTAAATTATAGAATGAATCAATGTTTTGTCGAGGGTGGCTCTGAAGTCGTTCCTTAGCTTCTGCTTCTGGATTTACGATTCTAGCCACCCACCTCACCACTGCACAGGTTCCAGAGTTTGTCATCTTGAACCTTTGTTGGATGAATGCCATAGCTTTTTCTGGCATATCAAAACCTTCTCTTTGTCAACTCCATACTCAGTCTTCTCTTTGCGACATATCCATCGCATGCCCTTGCCAATAGTGGCAACTGCATCCACAAAATAAGTGGACTCTCGAATGATAGCATGGCCACCAGGTCTTAAAATTCGGTCCATCTCTAACAACACATACTTCATTTCACATCTGTAAAGTAACAACAATTGTCAGAAACATATTCAATAATCTAAGTTCAGAGTGAGTCCATATTTTTGTTACTAATGAGAGAGTAAACAAGTTTACATATTCACCTGTGGCTTTCTGCAGTGAAGAATCCATCAAGATGAAGGAGGTCATAGGTACGAGGATAGGTTGAAAAAGCCTCACACCTACCAAATAATAAAATTCAAATAAATATCATACCGTAGGAAATGACACAGATACATTTGTAAGTAATAAACTTATGGTTGATAATGAAAAGTTCAAACTTACCAGTCATGGAAGGTTCCAATAAGGCCTCGATCATAAACCACAGGGAGTGTGTTGGGACCGTAAGATGAGACCACATTCATTACCCACAAGGGATCATTGATCAAGGCTGCAGCAAAAGCTCCATACACTGTATTCATGTCCATGACATTTCTTATTTTGTCAGTGCCAAGCTCAGGCAGCAACTTCTTGTAGTGCTGAACGCGTTTTTTCCACTTGCTATCGTCATGATGAAAAGTACTAATACTACCACTAGTACTAGCACCATGAGCAGTGGTGATCCTTTCAGGGGTAGCATGCAACCGTTCAGGCCATTTAGGCATGTGTGTGAGAACAGATTTCTTATATTTTTGATCTGGAACCACAAAACAAGCACGAAGTGGAATGTACCAGCCTGAATCTGGTTCAAGGCTGTCATCACACTTTGGTGGGTAGGTCTCTTTGGGAAGCTTCTCATAGCAACTGTTATCTTTAGCCTTCTGCCACACGGCAATGTCATCCTTTTTATTGTACAATTTAAAGCACATTGAAGTGAGTAAATTCTGCAACTTTTCATAATCTGATTTTTGCTCTGCGATAGTTGTGTTCCATCCACGCCACCTGTGCTCGTAGTTCACAGGTGGACCAGACAAAACCCAAAATCCCCCTGGACGAAGAATTCGGTGTATTTCCATGAGATAAATACCACCTAAAAGCACATGAGAATATCCTCCGTCAGATAGTGACTCAAAAATTAGAGTGAACTTAGATACCAGTTAATAAGTCACATATAAACAGCAAAACTGGAATTAAATTGAATGCCTGAGTTTATGTAAAATCTTAGCTAGAGGAGGAAAGTCATATTGCATACCATCCCATCAATGATCCTTGATCATTGGTACCATCAACCAGGGGAAAGAAAATCATAAAATGCGATGGCTTTACATTAAGTGCAAAGTACTGAAAAAGTTGAATAGCATAAACAGGAATGAATTCTGTTTAATTGATAAAATTCAATTTGCATAGAAGATTTACCAAATTCAGTCCAAGGGATAAGGCATCTGGAGCAATGAGCCATATCAAAGGAGTTTGATGGGAAAGGAAGCCTCTGGGTAGAAATGACACCAAGAATAGCTGGTATACCACGCTCTAGAGCAAATTGAACTTGAGCTTCATGGTTATCTCTTGGAGCAAGAGAAACTGTTAGAATCCCCCGATCCAACAAATCACCACCCCAGCTAGCAACCTACAATATATCAGCGTTAAGTACATGAATTGATGCACTCTTATCTATCACATGATTGAAATTTGTAAGTGAAATTAAATACTATTTAAGAAACGTACGGGTGAATTAGAGTGTTATATGTTTAAGAAGGAATCTTGAGAATTGCTATTTCTCATTGCCATTAGCTAAATGAAATAAACCTCAAGAAAAAGAGGGTATGAGTAAACTCACCCCACAGCCAGTATCAATGGCAGTTCTCACTGTCCCATCTTTCATTTCTGGGATTAGTTCTTGCATCATATCAACATATTCACCAACACCATTGGGAAACATAGTACCCCCACCTGGAAACAGGAATTTCTCCCCTTCCTTAATCAACCAATGCTGGTTAGACTTCTGCTTGTTGATCCAGTCATACGGCACATTCCTGACATTAATGTAACAAAAAAGTTGAACAAGTGGATACCATTGATACTTAACTCAATTCAGCCTTTTGCTATTTAGCTCATAAAGCATATAACATTATACCTGTACCAACACTCGTCTCTGCTCTTTGGCCATCTGATTGGAGGCTTGTATCCATCTGGTGGAGGAACCAAGCATTCTTTCCTCTCAAAAATTGGAGGGCAATGGCGTTCTAACAAAGTAAGCCGGTATGTGCCATATTTTCTCCATCTCTGTAAAATTGTGCATACTCAATCAACAATGAAAATTCTTCTACAAATCCTAAAGCAACAGCAAATGACTACCATTTAATACCTGTGGATCTGTGCATGGGGTGTAGTCTTGCTGGTCCAAGCTACATTCAGGGAAACTGATGGGTCTCATCACCAGAGAACCTGAGGTTTGCTTAGGAGTATCAAGGGTCTTCTTCAAGGTATTGACCACAGCCGCATCCTTCCCAGAACAAAAGATTCCTCCCAGATAGAAAGAAAGACCACATAGAGCAATTAAGGTGACTGCAAAAGTAACAACCCGGCTCTTGTTTGGCTGGTTGATCGGTTTTCCATCTTTATGTTTCATGTTCCAACAAATATTCCACTATCTGCAAAAATATACAGCATACAAAACTTCAGTGCCATATAACTATGCCACTTTCTCCACCTACACATATATATGCATTTTGTTTAAACTTTCAATTAAAAAACGAAATGTCAGGATCCGAAATCACATTCTTCAATCACCAATGATTGAAGAAAAAAAGGAAACCTGGAACTTACAAAAGCCACTCTAACCACCCCTTAGAATAAAAATTACAAACAAAGAACCAACATTTACAATTAGGCCCCAACCAAATCATCTGAATTGCCATACCCTCTAAGAAGTTGCACCATCTAACTCAAGAAGCCGAAGAAGGAAAGGCCACAACAATTCAGATCACACCCCACATGATCCAAAAAAACCACTCACGATGACAGATTCAATTTTGGAAAATGAAAAGAAAAAAAAAAAAGGGAAAGAGAAAAGGGAGATTGATGATTAATTCCAGCTGGTCAATACTCACACACAGTCACCAAGCATTAAAAACGACAAGGGGCAAAAAGTCCTGGTGTGTAAATACACGAAATCTGATACTACTACCGACACTAGTTACTTTCCATTCCGTGTCACATTGCCTTTAAGATGTTCACATGACTCTGGGACCCAGCAATAATCGGTTCTAGCGTTAGTTGTGAGGACCCATCCCACACAAAAGGGGGCATAAGGAAGCGCTGGATCTCACACCATACTGTGATTCCCCTCTACGTAAAAGGATAAGCCAATCTCAATTTTTCTTCAGATGTACGAAAAGCTCCATCATGCATGTGTCAGTGATTCCCGATCCACTGTGTTCTGTCTCAAGGTACATCCACCAATGGCTACGCAAGTGCGACAATCAGAAAAATAAAAAAACAGGACCATCCCCTTCACGGAAACAAGGCCTGCTAAACAGAGGTTTCCCAGCTCTGTTTCCCAGCTCAAAAACAGCAGACAAAAAATATCATTTTGAAAAAAAAAATGAATTTTTCAACTATCTAAGAACCCCATCTCGAGTATACATAATAATTACTCACAAAGCACTTTAAGCTTAACCAATGAATATCTTAAAAATGCATTTGTATTGAACATTGAAATAAACTCTTTTTTTTTCATGGCCCTGTTTGCTTCATTTCAAGTAGGATTGCACGGTGTGAAAAATTATGTCATACAAAACATAAGAAAAAATTTATCCTACCAAACAATCTGAACTACTACTTATATCACGCAATTATTAAATTTAACGATAAAATGAGAAGAGGGATAAGGTCAGAGGAGAAAACCCACCACCCCACTCACCAGAACAAGCTTTCAGAACAGTCAAAGTTAGCAGATAGAAACTTAAGAAGAAGAAAAACATAGAGAACAGAGTACGTATGGCATTCAAATCCAAAGAGATCTAGATTTGGAAGAAGGAAAGAAAAAGAAAAACGAGAGAAAACAGAAAAGACAAGGAAAGAAAGAGAAAAGTAGAATGAATGGGAGGTGTACCGTTTTACTCTGTTTCTCTCAGACCCTGGATTCTGGCTTGCAGAATGTGAAGGCGCAAAAGGGTGCTGCCTAAAACAGTGGCATGAAATATGAGGGTGGGTGAGAGGAAGAAGGTGTGAAGGGCCAAGGTTGAAGGGGCCAACCAAAGAGTCAGATTTGGATGTGAATTTGAACTAAACATAGATCAACCATTTATATAACTATTTGTTGGCCATGTGCCTCAATGTCTCCTCTGTTTCTTCCACTTTCTTTTTTCCTTCCCTCATCAAATCTAATAATTAATAATTAATAATTAATACTCACAAACAAAGAAAAAAACCAAAGTTACCATCAAATAAAGGTTAATGTTTTTCTTGGTACTTCTTGTGAATGTAATTATTCATTCCGTGTTGACTCTGATACCCAAAATCCAGTGGCCCCAGAGAGTCACTCTTATGTTAGCAGAGAATTTTGGTGCCTTTGGTATAATCATGCGTTTTCGGAGAGTTTTAAGCTCTGTTTCCTACAACATCGTTTTCGGAACTGAAGAAAATCTAACTTTTTTAAATTTAAAATAAACGTTTTACTGAAATAAAATATCGTGTTATTGTATTAAATTGTTTAATATAGTAAATAATTAATATTTCTGATAAAATATATTAATTTCATTCAGTGATTCAGATATTCAGTGCAAAATGAAATAAGTTCATTCTAAGTCATTTGATGGAGAGTCAACAGTAAATAATTTTGTAACTGTTTTTTTTTTTTTTATGATTCTATATTGAATGTTTTGATAACAAATATAACAAATTAATTTATTAATTATATTAATTTGTTTATTATTATACAAAATTAATGCAAAAACTTTTTACTAGTAGTCATAAAAATGTTAGTACTCTATTACTTTAAATACTCTTATTCAGTTTCATTAGATAAATATGTGTGGGTTTAATAGAATAAAAACATATTTTTATTATCATATATATCTTTAGTTAAAAACTTTCAGCTAATTAATGATTGTTTCTGGATTATTTTTACAAGTATTACAAAAGTGTCATATAAATTAGTTGATGATTGAATGAAAGGGTTAAAAACCAATAATGTCAATAAAATGTGAATTAAATTAGTAAATAACACTTCTTTAAGTATATTCTAAGAAAAATAAACTTAAAATATATTTTTAATAATGTAAAGAAACTTAAAATTTAATTTTGGTCTCGTAAAACAAATATTTTATTCCTATAAATTTTGAAATCATTGTTTTAAATGTTTACAAGAAAGAGTAATTAGTTTTAGTTTTAGTATATGTAAAATGCTTTTCTTTAATTTATTCTTTCAGAGATTAAAATCATTATTTCGTGTGACACTGTAACATTATATCACAAAATTCATATAGGCAATTTAGAATCAATACAGCATATATAATACTAGCATCAAAATATGTGATTTTCAATTTTTGATGGATTAACTTTTTACACTTATCGGAATCAAAAACTCATTTGTTTATATGTATCAATTTTTATAGGGAAAAAAATATATTTCAGTAAAAAAATCATCAATTATATCTATTATCTTGCTTGCATATAAAAAAAACAACAATCAAGAAATTATTATCTTACTTGCTCATTTTATAAGCTACCAAATGTGTTGTGAATAAGAGTTGGATACCCATATCCTATTTGGATCTAAATCATGATTAATATGTATAAACATAGCGGAGAACACAAGAAACATGTATACTTGTTCATTTCCTAGAGCTACTATCATTATTAACATGTAACAAACCAAATCTATTCTTCATGCTTGTCATCATAACAACCACTCTAACATTAATATAATTTATATTATTTCAATAAAAAATTACAGTTTATCTCTAAAAAAAATTAAATCAACTTGGATACACCGAAATTATTTTATTTTTCTCCAACAAATTTTTCAAATGCCTATTTCACTTGAACCATATATGTTATAATTTTTCTGAATAAAAAGTTGCATTGTAATTTGGTGATAAGGTAAGAACATGTGAATGAACTGGGGTTTGGCGGTTGGAAATGATAAAGCATACAAATAAACTAAAATAAAATAATAGTAATAATAAGTCATTCCAAGCCAAAAATCAGATTGGATCTACCTTATGGCGTGCCTGCAAAAGTTGACACTTCACAAACGCAACTTCACTACCGACACCAAACTGATAATTAAATGAAAACTCGTTTATGTTAATCTTTAGGGTTTAGATTATTTTGAGAGATATAAGGTGAAACTGGTTTAAGATTGTTAATTTTCACACATCACACTATACTTTTACATTAGTTTGTGAATCAAACAACACAGTACGTAATTTTTTTCAATTTAACTGATAATTAATTTTATTTGCAGGAATCTCAGAGATTATTGAATGTTATGGATGGATACAAACTCAGCACTAAGAACACATAATGTAATAATTGCATATACGAGGACGTGGCAGAGGTGGTCTCACGTAGTCACGTTTCTAAGTTCGTTAATTAATAATCCTGTCCCTGACGGTGCTGCTTGTTATGCTGCACCCATCACCTTTCTGCATTTTAGTATTAACACCACTCACTCACCTCCATCAACAACTCTTTCTTCTTGAATTCTGTGAGGCAGACACGGTTTTCTTAGTTGTATTTTGTAATGCTTTTTGCTTGTGTTCCTCAAAACATGTTGCTGCCATTATAATAGTGTTAACAGTAACAAATATACTTTAGAGAAAGAAGGAAATCACAAAGCAGAAAAAATTGAAAGAAAAAATGAAGGATCTGGTTTTTGACTTCGTTTAATTATTGCCATGTCGCTTCTCTTTTTTCAACACTAAGCACCGACTTCCCCATCACTTTCGAAAGTGGGAATCGACACTCTCATTTGTTGTTTATATTCTTCTGCAACCAATTACTGTCTGCTGTAAAAGATAAAAATTAGAGGAATTTCATCAAACTTGTAGTTTATAATTTTTTTTATGGATTTTATTTCTACAGGTCTGATGGTGGTGATTGTGATTCTTTACAAGTCTGATGGTGGTGATGTTGATTCTTTAGTTCCGGAAGTTATTATTTTGACTTGAAGATCAATATCTCACATGGTGTCAAAGTAAAATTTGTTATATCCTATATTTTCACATTTTGATAACAATTATTAGGTTGAAGAAGGTGACATCTTTTTCTAATATGTATTGACTTATAATTTATGAGTAAATATTTTTTAATTGTTGTTTCTTTTAAATGGTTCAACAGGTAGTATGAGAGTGGACGATTCATCATATTGATTAATTTGAAGGGATATAATGAAATGAATTATAGATCTTTAATTTGTGAATATATATATATTTTTTATAGAAAGTCTCTTTTTGATGAAAGTTTAAGTGGTGTGTTTCACTAAAAGAAAGGTCACAATTAAATACTCGTGGATTAAAATTTTGTTTTTAAAAATTATTTGTAATATAAAAGAAACTCACAATTAAGAAATATATGAATGGTGTGCATTTTGCATCAAGTGATTTTCCAAGAAAATAAAAGTAGAAAGATAGTGGGACTTACATATCCAACACCCCCTTATCAAACCATGAGACTTGTATGAAAATTCGTTTGGCTCATATATGTTGTCCAATTTATCCTGCTTTTTAGGTGTCTAGCTGATTTTGATATTAACATCACTTGTATTGGAGAATTACACATAATCAATGGTATATCATGTTAAAAGCATAGTTAACTATATCATGCTACTAAATTAATTACTTACCATGCTACTAAATTAATTATTTGTTCAGTTTTGCACACCAAAAAATAACATTAATAATGTATAGTAGCAATTATAAGATTAAATTAGTGAAGAGGAAGATGTTAACTAAATTTATAGGCTGTATAATAGTTAATATGGGTTTTGCAATATTAAATGTTTAAAATAAATATTTGACTAAAGAAATACAATCATGTTAAATAAACATCTTCTAATATCTCTAGAATCATTCATGTATATTTAGGAAAATATGTCCTCTGATCATTTAATTATCTATAATTGTAATTAATGTATGTTTAGGAAAATATGTCCTATTATCATTTATATACCTATAGCTATAAAAAAAGTTATTTTTATGATGTAGTTTTAAACTTCCTCATTAATTAGTATATTATTTTTTATTAACAACATACATAATTTATTAACTGTCATAAACTTTTTTTTATAATTATAAATTTTTTTAAGACTTAATTTTAAGTTATGATTTATTGTAAAACAATTAATAATGTTTGATATTGTTTAAAAATAAAACTAAAATACTTTGACATACTTTAACATTGAACCTTCATATTCTATTTATTATTATCAGAATTTGTATTTTAATTTTTAAAGTTAAACTGAAGTAAAAAAAAATCATGTTTTTTATAATATATATCAATCTATGTCCTCTCTTTTCACAATAAGTGAAGACTTTAAAAATATTTTCTCTTCGAGACTTTTTTTTTTAATAATAATCATTGTCATATTCAAAAACAATACGAGATCTTGTAAAATATCAAATTGGGTAAATATAACAAGGAGAGTTCAGAAATTAAAGCTCTGATATTATATTATAAATTAGGATGAAGAGATTTTTCTATTTTTGTGTTGAGAACAAAAATAAATGAGTGAATATATACAAATAATGTATCTATTCTAAGTATAATTAACGGGAGATAAAACAAATAAAAATGTTATAAAAGACAAAATAACAAAATTGATTACAATTTAATTATGTTATAAAGATAAAATAATCAATTTTTTTTAAAGTTTGGTATCTATATTCTTTAAAAAAATCAATTAACATAGTATAAAGTTTTCTAAAACTATAAGAGTCACACGTTAAAAATAAAAGACATCTCAAATATATGCATAGAATTATGTATATATAAATTTTATTTTAACTTATTAACTAATAAATATTTGTTTTAATACCATTGATAAAATAAGTAAATGGGGATTATAAATCTTTTCTAGGCTAAGTTATTTATAAATTTGGTGGTTGACATATTGATTGTTAAAATGAATTATGATAAAACTGAATTAGCTTTCACTGATTGTTTTCATTTTATTGATTAATATTTTCCAATAAAAATCATAATATTAAGATGAATTATCTTTTATTATTTCGGTTTTGTTAGGCTTAACACCTTCTTAGAAAATCTACGTAATTTAATTATAAGAAAAAACAATTAAACTGCCAGTGCAATAGTATTGTCTCTTAACTTATAAAATTTACTTATAAAGTTAAAAAGTAGTAATATTTGTCAAATAAATTATTTTTAAAAATAAGAAAATTATTGTGCCATATATGTTTAAAATCTTGAGAATTACTTTAAATCATCCTTAATTCACAGTCAAGTCAAATTAGAGATATAAATTAACTGCTCACAATAATTATAAATTATTTTAAGTAATAGTTAAAATTATTAAATTTTATTATTATTTTAAGAAATTGTAAGTTGACATTGCTAGGAAATAATTGTAATATAAAGAATGACTAAAAAACAATTAAGAAGTGATGAATTGATTGATAAGTGTTTTTTAGAAAAACTTAAAAAACTTATTTAAATTTTTGTTTAACAGGAGAGATTCAATGGAGCTATTAATGAACATAAAAAATACTATAATTTTAAGATAAGAAACAAACATACTAAATTTTGTATTGATTTAATTCTTTTCAAATTTATCTCAATATCATATAAACAAACTAAGTTGGATTTTTATTAAAAATATTAAAATATTCAATTATAAGAAACACTTATGTAACTAAAATAAAAAATTTCAAAACATTTCTTGAAACACCAAAAATTTATAAACATAATGAAACTCAATTTTCTATTACATACAACAAACAATAATTATAAATTCAAATTACAAGAAAAAACAAAGAAAAATATGATTTGATGCGTGACAAACTACACAATTAATCAGCTCATAGCTTGATCATTCTTATTTGATGAATCTTGAACAATCTTTCAAAATCAATTAATTTTACAAAAAGTATTTTTCAAAAAACTTTCTAACTCAGAATAATATTGTCTATATTTGAAATGTATGAAAATTGTATTTCTGAAAATGAAAGAGCTTTCTTTTAAAAGAAACCAATATAATAATCGATTATTATTAAAGATAATCAATTATTATATACATTTATCAATCCCAAAATAAGTTTAATAAATTATTATTGACTTAATAGAATAATTATTTGTGAAAGGTTATGTTTTTTCATAAAAGTTTAATGCAATATATTATTATATTTCATCTTAATTGATTATATTTAAAATATGTAAAAATCGGTTTCGCCGAATTGATTATTATTCAATATAATAGATTAGATGCGTAAATTTGAAATAATTTTCTGTAATAAGATAATTGATCAATTTTTATAATAATAAATTCTTTAAAAAGTTTATCTAAAAACTTTAATTTTTAGGCTCAAAATCATTTTAAGAGGGCAATCCAAACTTTAAAAAATTTATAGTACTTTGAGAAGCCATGAAGAGAAAGACATATGAAGTGTGGACATAATAAAAAATCACACATGCTTTTGGTATTGTATTTTGCCAACAAAAGTAGACTCAGGGTTTGGTTTGAAGGGTTGAGACAAGAGTAAAACAATTGTTAAAGATTGAATGATGCAAAACAATTGTTAAAGATTAAATGATGCAACATTTGCTTATTGATATTTATTTTAGAAGCAAGATCACAAAGAACATATTGAAAGTAAGTATGATGCAATTGATGAAAGTGGTGGAATTAGGTTTCATTTCATTTCAAGTATAATTTCTATTACGGATATATTTAACTCTTTAGGTGAAACTGAAAAAAAAATATAGTCAAAGATTTAGAAACTTGTGTATTAAAAAATCTAACACCGCGTGGAAAATACAGCTACACAAATGCTATCGTTATGTGCCAATTGGAAGCGTATTTCAAAAGCATTACATATATAAGTTAGAGAAAGTAAAATATAATGAAGTTTTTGGCCTATCCAAATTATTAAATTAACCTTTGAAAAATCGATTTTCCGTAGCAAAATAAGTATTTTTCTTTTGCAATTTGATAAAGAAAAAGGTAGAAGAAGATTCGACCACCGACGTGAATGTGTGGTACTCGTGATTACTTTATTCCTTTCTTGGGTTATGTCTATTTATTTTTGGTGTGGGAACATGTACTTTTCTTGTTATGCAACATTTACATTAATTTCAGAATCATGTGAGAAAGAGAGAGGAATGTGAGTGGCAGGTAGAGTACAAATAAACTCCATGCTCTTCAGAATTCATTAAATTATTATAATGCACACCAAAATATATTTAATCAAAGACTATATTATTACCATTTTCTTTTTCACTTTAGGCTTTTATCTTTATCCTTTTTTGTAGGTCAATTTATAATTTGGTGGGTCAAGCATTTTCTGTGGTCCAACTATGTTATTTGTATAGCTTTTTCCACTCAAATCCAACTAAGGTTCTTCTTTTGACTCACATTTAAGACTATTAAACCTAATTTGCCACAATCGTAGCAACTTGAAGTGGAACCCATCTCCCAAAAAGTTGCTAAATAATTAATTTCTCATGGTCTTAGAGTTTTTATTTTTTTCTCTATAAAGATCTAAAGGGCTGTTTGAAATTTTAAATTTGATTTTTCTATAGAAAAATAAACTAAGGATTCGTTTCATTTATATAATCCTTTTTTATGTTCACATGTCAAATTAGGTTATATACTTCACCTAAAACAAATTATAGAAATTGTGACAGACAATTGAATAAGTTATATTTTAGATTTGGAGAAATTGAATTATGATGAATCAAAATTATTTTCAATAAGTCACAATTTATTTTGGAAGTATTTAAATTCATTTTTAAACATAGAAAGAAAGAGAGAAGATTGGAAGGAATAGTTAATTAGGTAAACTAAAAGTATCACCAATTGACAAAAGGCAATAAAATTATCTATGAAATTTGACAAAAACACGAAGGTGACTAATGAGTGGAACTCTACCAGTGTATGTGCTTTAACATCCTAATGAGATGTACTTTAGTTAATATGCCATTACCCACCAACTTAAGGCATGCTAATTATACAAATGTCTTCTTCATTCATATTTGTTTTATGTTTTAGTTATTTTAGTTCCTTATCAACAAAAATTTGGATTTTTAAATTAACTTATTTAATTACATAAATACTATAATTTCTTGAGTCATGATAGAGTACTGTACTTGATTATGGTACTCTGAAAACAAAAGATAAGTTGTGTCTTTAAAGCACTACACATGCTACAATAACGAATCTACTATAAAATTGATTTTTTTTAATTAAGTCAGACTCTACCTAATTTAGGTTTCAATCATGTTGAAATTCTAAATTCTCTAGTGCAGAACTATCTAACTTTGCTTGTGATATTATATTATATCCTTTGGTTTTAAGTTTTGTGTTGGAATTTTTTTTTTCAGCTCCTTTTATGGTGGTGGTTTGAATTTGTGAAATATTATACCAATGGATTAGACTTGTAAGTTGGGCCAAAAAATTAATGATTTATGTAAAAATTGATCCAGTTCAATCCTATTTTACACTTTGGCCCACTGGATGAAATCAAACCAGTATAACAACTTATAGAAGAACTCATTTATTTTAATGATATTTTAGATTTATTTTAGTGATATTTTAAATTTATTTTGGAGTTGTTTCGATAAATCCTTCACTGTTAATTAAAATTATTTGTTAGAATATATGAAGTGAAACTTATTAGGTCAAATGTAAAAATCATACAAATTATATTTTTCTAAAGCAAAACATATAATAATAAAAATATGACTCAATTAAATTTAATTTTTTTAATAAATTTAAGTATTTTTAATTAAGTATGGATTAAATTTTTTATTCCGGTGAATGCTTAAAATTTTTATATTTTTTCAATTAAATCTTTACTTACTATTTGATTTTATCATCAACCTGAAGTGATAATTACCTTACATTATTATCATTATTTATATGTCTTCTTAAAAAAATATAATTATATTTTAAGTTTTTCATAAATTTAGATATTTTTAATTAAATATTTATTAACAAAGTTTATTATATTAAACAATAAAAGTCTTTATGTATTTCATTTCATTAAATTCGATTTTGCCATTAAATAAAATGATATAATGATCTAATTTTGCAGTCTCATTCATAACATCACGAATTTGGACAATAAATCTCTAAAATCATAATTATCTTTACAAAAATGACATCATTTCATTTTTTAGAAATTAAATACTAAAACAAAAATCAAATCATTACATTTAAAGACACAGAATAATATTGTTTAAAAAAGATAAGTAAAGTTCCAAAATTTTATTTTTCTTACAGTTTAAATTAGTATAGCAAAATTAAATAAGCATGTCATCTTAAATGATGGTAAAGACTCTTAATTGAAAAATATAAAATTTTTGAATACTCAATAGAGTAATAAAATATTTTAATAAAAATTAATTAAAAATAACATATTTATTACTGACATAAAACTTAAATATATATATATATATATATATATATATATATATATATATATATATATATATATATTATAGAAGCATATAATCAAACAATCACATCATCTCTATTAATAATAGAGACTCCTAATAAAAAATATAAATTTTTAGACATTTAATAAAACTACAAAAATT
>Ga0209700_106714_pt1 | contig 17362 bp, 3 predicted proteins | sample SiratroredBW_FD_187528 | JGI IMG/M metagenome (GOLD analysis project Ga0209700, IMG submission 187528) | Root nodule microbial communities of legume samples collected from California, USA - Siratro red BW (SPAdes) (version 2) | ecosystem: Host-associated > Plants > Roots > Nodule | place: USA...
TATATTTATATATATATATATATATATATATATATATATATATATATATAATTACTTTTAAAAGAATTATTACTTTTATATATTAAATGTTTATAATTTAATTACAACGTTTGTATCTTCAAATCAATACACAAATTATAATCTTTAAAATTATAGTCTCTTTTGTTTTAGTTTTAGTAAATTAATTTTAACATTTAACATATTTAATACAAATATTAAAAATTTAAACGGATTCCGGACTAAATCGCCTAATATGTGATTTGGTATCTCACCCTATAAAATTGCTGGTGGAGTAGACGTATCAAAGTTCAATCTCTTTTTGTCATTTTTACACAAACATTGTTATTATTCTAACCTTAAATTTGGCAAGATAACATCATTTTAAAAATCATTCTATTCAATATATTCATTTCGAAGTTTAATTAGTCTCTCACAATTTAGTCCCTAAAAAATGTCTCATTGAGTTAAATTTATAAAAGTATTTATAAATTATTTTTTCGGTCTTTATGTGAAAATTTTGGACGTGTTGAATCATAAGCTTTGTTATTACGTTTTATATTTCATGTTTCGTAGTACGTGTTAAATCATCTAAAACCATGTTCAACTTACGGGATTGAATAGATGTTTAACTCTATTTGATTTTTTTTTTCTGTTTTGCGTGTGAAGGTGAACACCTATTCTTTTATCTATCAACAACAATCCAAACTTCTACTTTAACTATGCCCTTGGTAGAATTTTTTTCTTCTTTTTTTATATGTTAGACGTGTTGTAACTTATGTTTTTAGTTTTAAACTCTTTTCTTGCTTCTTCTGACATAGAAGATATTTTTACATAGAAAATCCTTTTGAAGCCAATATAGCTTATTCGTCTTTTGCTACCACAACTTCTGAAAGCTCTTACATAGTAAAACAAGAAGATCCTTCTACTAATATCTCAAGTCTCTATTATTTACATCTTAAAGAAAATTTAAGGATACTTCTTATTTTGCCTCAACTTATAGAGTAGAAACATGTACTCTTTTTTGGAAAAATAAGTTGAAGTTCGTTAATGATAATATTAAAATTTTTAAACATGATGATCTAACCTATGAGACGTGGAAAAGATGCAATATAATGATCTTATCTTAAATAACAGAACTAAAAAATGAACTCATTTAGATTTTATATTTTAAAAAATATATTTTAGAAGTCAAATTTTACATTCTGAAAACTATATTTTGAAAGTCAAATTTTTCATTATGAAAACCAAAATTCCAATCTTAAAATATGATTTCTTGAATGATAATTTTGACTTCCAGAATATAATTTATGAAAAAGTAAAATTTGATGTTTAAAATATGATTTTTGAATTTGTAACGAGTCATCTTTCCAAAATAAAATCCAGTGATTATAATTTTTTAGAACATACACCACAATTGTGAAAGATCTGTTCCAAAAGTCCTTCTCTATCTCAAAAACACCTTATGGATTACATATTCTAAAAATTTCTTGCGGATTCTGATTTCTAGAAAATGAATCTTTCCCATTACAGCTTACCTTGCAAAAAAAATTCAACCATTCATATCTCAGACAACCTCCCACTCGTTATGAACAATATCACCACATTCACCATACCTTGTCAGAGCAATCCCGAGCCTTTACGGCACACGTTCAGCTACCACCAAGAACTTCTCTTCTATCGACCTCTATGCATTTCAAATAAATCTGCCAAGGGCACATCTGGTATTTAAAAAATTAGGGTGCAGGAAGCAATTGTCTAAAACTAGTTACACACCCTCTTTGCCTAAGCAATTGTCTAAATCCTTCATATTTTGTTTCACAACAAAAAGTCCATTTTAACTCGCTTCAAGTCCATAACAAGTCCATTACTTTTACTATGCTCACCCCTCATATAAACGTATACAACATCTATCATTAAATAACTTAAACTTAAATATAATGTTAAACATCTCATGATGTTTCTAAATTTTAATCTTTCTTTTTTTCTACACACCCAAATTGATACTTAACATTAGTTTGGTTCTGGCATGCAAGTGACATCAATTATATGTTAACAAAAAAATTTCAAACTCATATCTTATATAATAATATTTATAATTTTTAAAATTTGACACTAAAAATCATAAATTTTAGGATTTAAAATTTTTAGGAACTTATTTATATAGTGAAATCAGTTCACAACGCAGTGTTTGCAAAATAAAAATGTATTCAAACATTTTTATGCATTTTTAAAATTGTTTTATTTGGTGATACACATATAATGCGTGAAAAATTGTAATAAAGAGATTCCATGTTTGAACAACTTTCACCAAAAGCATAACATGATGGTACTATTATAAAATAGAAAGAAAAACTAACTTCTAGAAAAATAAATAAATAAATTCCAAAAGTTTAATAAGATTATTTTACAGGAGTAATATTTATACATCATATAAAAAGCTATATATCTGGAACTGTATTTTAAAGTTAATTATAATTTTGATTACTTATCCTATTTTTGTGATTTTAGTTTGATTTTTTCCTTTTTAAATTTGGATCAATTTATTTCTCTAGAAATAATAACTTTTTTTAAATTAAAAAACACAGTATAATTTTTTTACTAACTAGAGATAAAACAGGTATGAAAAATATATCTTCTCTTTTTAAGCTGAAAATATTATTTATAGAATGAAAAATATTGATGTGACTGAATGATCTTACTCAAACATAAATCATTATTTTAAAATTAACATAATATTATTAAGATTAAATCATTAATGTCAGATTGATAGGATACTTGATGTGACAACAACATTGATGTAACTGAACGACCCTGTTTAGACTTAATCACTATTGTGAAATTGAAAAAATATTGTTAAAATTTCAATCATTACTGTCAAACATTGATGTTAAGATTGATGTCTTTTCTCTTAGGCTTTGTTTGGTTGGGGGAGTGGATTTGAGATGATGGATTTGAAGGGATTTGAGTGGATTGTGTGTGGATGAGAGGGTTGATAGATGGATGGTAAGATTTGAAGGGATTTGAGAGGATTGGTTATAAAAGTTTGGGATTGATTTGATATATGTTATAGATTTGTTTTTATTTTTTTTAATTGATATATTTCTGAAATTACTAATTAACCCTTGTAACATAAGATGATAAAAAATTAAAATGAATTAGATTAAATTGATTTTAATATAAAAAATATAGAAACTGAATTAACTAACTAGATATTTTTTAGTAGGTTGATAATGATTTTAATTAATCCAACCCGTGAACATCCTTATTTTTGTGTGTTAATAATTTTATATTTAAAAGAAAATAAAACTGTTTTTAAAATGAATAAAAAAATATTTTAAATAACATCTCCTCCCCTCAATTTCATCATATATATATATATATATATATATATATATATATATATATTGAATTAAATAAGGAGACAAAAATATATTTTTTTCTGAGTTACTTCAATTAAACATTAAGTAAACATATTTTCATTGATAAAAAATAAAAAAGAAGAATAAATAGAAAACAATATAATATTTATAATATAGTTTTATTATTTTTTTATAAAGTAAACAATTTTTAGTGATTTAATTATTTTAGGTCAATAATATAATTATGAATAGATAGATTGTATTGAGTATGGGTAGATTAGGAGATTAATTATATTATAACTGTTTTGAAAAAAAGGAAAGTATTATGAATGAAAATATATATATATATATATATATATATAATTATTAAAATCAATTATTTGAAGAATTATGTATAAATCAATTTATTTTTCATATATAATATATATATTGTTACAAACCCTAAACTCACTTAAATGAGTGTTTTGTAATTTTCAAAATCAAGGGTATTTCGTAATTTTCACTTCATTTATAAGAGCTATTTCGTAATTTCGATCTTCATCCCTTCATCCCTGCAAATCTCTTCAGATGAGCGAAGCTCCAATCCTGCAAATTTCTCCTCATCCATCCTCTCAAATCAAGTCAACCAAACAACCTTCATCCCCTCAAATCCATCTTCTTGAACAGTAAATCCCCTCAAATCAGTCTAACCAAAAACAACCTTAAGCTGAAGATGTTATTTATATAGAGTGAAAAGTATTACAACATTGATGTGACTAAATGATCTTGCTCAGACCTGGATCATTATTGTGGAATTGACAGAGTAGTGTTAAGATTTAAATTATTACTGTCAGGTTGATAAGATATCTGATGTGACTATAACATTGATCTGACTGAATGACCTTGTTCAGACTTGAATCATTATTATGAAATTGACAGAATATTGTTAAGATTTCAATAATTACTGTCAGACATTGATGTGAAGATTGATGTCTTTTCTCTTAAGCTGAAGATACTATTTATAGAATGAAAAATACTACAATATTGATGTGACTGAATGATCTTACTCAGACTTGAATATTATTGTGAAATTGATAGAATATTATTAAGATTTAAATCATTACTGTCAGATTGATAAGATACCTGATGTGACTACAACATTGATGTGACTCAATGACTTTGCTCAGACTTGAATCATTATTGTGAAATTGATAGAATATTGTTAAGATTTAAATCATTATTGTCAGATTGATAAGTTACCTGATGTGACTACAACATTGATGTGACTTACTCAGACTTGAATCACTATGGTGAAATTGACAAAATATTGTTAAGATTTCAATCATTACTATCAGACTAATATTTGATTGAACTGATTTGGATGGATTTATTGTACAATAGGATGAATTTGGAAGGATGAAGGCTGTTTGGTTGACTTAATTTGAGAGGATGGATGAGGAGAGATTTGTAGGATGATATTTTCGATGATTTGAAGGGGTGTAACTTGAAATTACGAAATAACCCTCATAAAAGAGGTGAAAATTATGAAATACCCTTATAAGTGGGTCATAACTTTGGAAATTACAAAATATCCCTTTAAGTGGGTTTAAGGTTTTCATTATCCATAAAGGTCAATTAGTAATTTCAAAAATATATTAATTAAAAAAATTAAACAAATCTATAACATTTATTAAATCATTCTCAAATTTTCATAAACAATCCCCTCAAATCCCTTCAAATCTTACCATCTATACATTAATCCAAACAATCTTACCATCCACACACAATCCACTCAAATCCCTTTAAATTCATTCTCTCAAATTTACTTCTCTAACCAAACAAAGCCTTAATGTAAAAATATTATAAGATTGATTTCTTCAAAGTCAACTTTAGAATATTTGATCTTATTCTAAATTATACAAGTAGGTGGTTAGTTGAGATGGTAATGTCTCTAATTTTTGTAAATTCGATATGTGTTTGAATAAAAAGAATTTCAAACAAAGTTATTTTACATTAAAATAAGTCATATGAATTTTTTAAAATATTTAATTATTTCAATCCAGATAATTGTTATGATTATTTTAATTAATTAGATCTTTAACATGTAAATAAATATAATACAAGAGATCATGAACAAACATAATTTTAAAAAGTATAAAAAGTAAGATAAAAAATAAAGAAATTAATTTAAGCATATATATATATATATATATATATATATATATATATATATATATATATATATATATATATATATATATATTAAAAAAGGGGATTCGGTCTTTTATATATACAATTATATTCTTTAATAAATTTTTTTAAATCTAAAATAGCCACTTATAATATAAAATTATTTACAAAATAAATAAAAACTAACTATAATAAAATTATAAAAATTATTTATCTTTATCTTTGTAATTGTCAATAATAATATATTTTATTTTAATAATCATCTATACCATTAATATTATTTGATATTATCTTTTGATTGAACAAATTTATTTTAAAATAAAAAATAACTTATTTATTTACTTAACAAAATAAATAATTGAATGATCTTTCATTTTAAAATATTTAAATATTTTTTTGAAAAAATAACTATTATACAATTCTTTTAATGTTATTTTTATATTATTATATATTATTAATTAATTAATAAAGGAGATTGGTCTTCTTGATGTATTTAAGTAACGTATAGTGTTATATATAAAGTAAAAATATAACAAACATTTGAGATGATTAGTTAGCGTTTTGTTTTATTCTTATATATCCTAAAGGAAATATATAATAATGTGATTTATCTGAGAAGGATAAATAAAGGGGTTAGTGTGAGCAATAACTCCCCCACCTCTCCCTAGACTGAGTACTTATAGTAGAGTCTCTGTGTCTCACAACTGAACCAACCAATGAATGAAGAAATGTGAATGAGTTTTGTTTTGTTTTGACAGAGTAAGATGGCGGGAAAATGTTGATCTCTTTGTTTGTATTGTTACGTTATCATATCATAAGCATTGCACTGTGCGCACCTCAATGTCTGTCTCTCTGACCAGAATCTTGAAATTTGAAGAGTGCAGTTTTATGATACACTCAGACACAGTCACAGGACACATCCAAAAAGCATGTTCTCCTGCTCCTTTCTCTAACTCTGCACTACTTTTTTTGGCACCTTCTCATCTCATCTTACATTTTTTCACTTACCTATGTAAGTGATGAAGATGAGGTCAAAATACTATTATTATTGTAAAGACCAAGTCATACTCACTGCACTACACTACACAACAGTCTATACATTTTATTTTTTGATTTATGGTAAAGAGGAGTAAAAGGCCATAAAGTGTGTGTTGAATGTGCATAATCAGTGCCAAGAATCTGTCCAAAAGTAGATGGATTGGGAAACACAAACACTCCAAAGGGCTGCCAAATCCTAACCAATGCATCAGTTTCAATTTCAAAAACCTTGCTTTCCACTTCTTACTTCTTCAACCCCATCACTCCTCACCTACCACTCTTCTTTTGCTATTTATTTATCTTAACATTTGTGCTGGGTTACTTGCTTCAGATTTTCTCATTTCCATCTTAGCTCAGCTTCCTCAATGCACTGCATTGCTTCTGGATAATTAAATATTCTTAATTTGGTTAAAAGTGTCTCAGTCTAAGATAAAGTATCAAACTTTAGAGGAAAAAAAAAAACTAACTCTTACATGGGTAAAAAATTATTTGAGGATGGATTTACGAAGATTTTGATCAATTTAATTATAGCTAGTTTTAGTTATTCAGTATTTTATGTAAGTTGATATTCTCTTTTTTCTTCACTAAATTGATATTTAATATTTTTACATATTAAAATGTATCGTTCATATTTTAAATTTCATAGAAAATATTATATACTTTTTAAATATTTCTTTTATTTTTTTTCACTTAAGAATTAGTCTTCGATGTTTATGTATGCAGTATTAATTAAGAGATGCACAAAATTAATACATCGTTAATTTTTCAAAAACGATAACTAATTTAATTTAATTTTTTTAGTGTCATTTAAAATAAAAATAAGTTATTTTTTATTTAGACCGGTGGGAATCTCATATTTTTTTTATTAACGACTATATATCGCCGTGGTGATGTAGAGGCCTTCTCGTTCACCATGACTGGCCACTACAATTGCTCAAATCTTGCTTCTCACGACGAGCATCATGAGGGATAAGTGTTTAATATAGTCATAATTGCGTCAAATTAAAAGTGAATTAGTATAATTATGATTGTATACACATAAATCATATGAAATTGTCAAAAAATTTGTGTCTGACATATGTGTAACATATTTGGGGATGTTTGGCAAACTTCTTTTCTGTTTTTTTAGATCCCGATTCCCCATTTACATTTGAGGAAAAAAAGATAGAAATAGTAAAAGATAAATAATTTTTATAATGTTTCTTTATCAACATATTTGGCATGCCTTTTAGCTTGCATAAGTCACCCGGTGATAGAAAAAGGATTATCAACATACTTTTTTAAACATGATTTTATTATTAAGTAAAATTTATTAAATTATAACATTATTTGTAAAATTCATCAAATAAGAAGTGATCAATAAAAGTTCGTAGTGTGTAATAAATTGTAAACAATTGATTAAGTATATTGAAAGAAGTATGTTAAATCACGTATTAATAGCGATTCTCAAATATGATTTTTATTTTTATTTTCAATTTCACGTCTTAATGGAAAATTCGAACCTCTTGGTGGCTCAAAGTTTTGAGGGCATTAACGGGTCTCATGGGTGTGTTCCACCATAAATCACTTTCTAAGGTAAGACTATTAGACTTTCTTCAAGCTTTAGCCAAACCATCATAAAAGACACCAACCATCACAATAATGAAGTTGGACTACCTTGGTACCTATATGAGAGTATAGAAAGTGAAGTAGTAATTAACGATTAACAATGATGTTTTAGTAATCAGGGGTGTTATAAAGAGTAGAAAAAGGAGAAATTAGGGATGGTGACAAAGAATGACTTGCCAGCACACATTAGATTATTTTTTTTGTTAGACACTGAGTGTTTCACGTATAAAATTATTATCTTAATCAATTCATCTTTTGGTAGGTCTATGTATTTTGTTACATCCATTGATTATCATTTCAGAAAATTATGAGTTTATACTTTGAAGACCAAAGATCAAGTTTTAGGTGTGTTCAAGCAATTTCAAACTTCAGTTGAAAGAGAAACAGGAAAGAAGTTGAAATGCATGAGAACTAACAACAACGATGAATATTTGTGGAAGTAGGATTTGTCAAATGTGGTATGATTTGGTTTTGGAATATCAATAAAAAAATGAAACTTCTTATGAACCTACATTGTTGGTGGTGAGAAAGAATGTTGATAATGATGTGAGTGAATTTTTAGAGTTTATGGCCAAAAAGAAAAAAGAAATCTAGAACTTTAGATATGAAAACAAAGTTGGATATTACTTGGAAGAGGATAATTTGACAACTTATATGTTTATCACAATTCAGTACATTGATGACAATTTGACATTGCAAAATATCATTTTGAGGTATGATTTTTTTTTCTATTTATAATTTTTCCAATAATTGTTGTTTATGCACCCTTAGAAAGGGTATATATCTTATAAAGTATTACTTAATTTAGAGGTCCATTTATGTTCCCACCTCACACAGTTGATGGACTTTACAATGTGTTACTTGATTGTTTGTTGGACTAGAATATTGATACAAAATTGTCCGTTATCACTTTGGACAGTTGTACCACAAATGGTAGTATGATTGAAAAACTTAATAATAAGTTGTAGTTGGGCACACTCATTAAGAAAGCATCTTTACTTCGTATGCATTGTTCAACACAAAGAAGGGTTAACAGTTGTAAAACAAGGTGAGGAAAAAATTTGAGAAAGTGTAGCATATTGGACAACAATACCTAAATAGATGGAAAATTTTGAAGAAATTGCTAAACAATTTAAATAATCTTTCACTAAGAAGTTAAGTTTAGATTGCCCAACTAGATGGAATTCCATTTATATATATATATATATATATATATATTATAGGATGTATGCTTTTGAGTTAAAGCAAAGTGAAGCTTAATACACTTATTTGCCAACTTATTTATAATGGGAATCTGCAAAAAAAGATGTTCGTCAAAGATTAAGAGACTCTCTAATGACATCATAAAAATCATTTCTCGCTCCAAATACCTAACTACCAACTTTTTTTTTCTGAAAGATTTGTGACATCAAGCTTGTAATAGATGATTGGGTTAAATATTCTAATACAACCATTCAAAACACGTCAGAACAAATGTTAAAGAAATTTGAAAGTTATTGGAGAGTTATTCATGATACATTGGCAATTGCTTCAGTTTTAGATCGAAGGTATAAGATGAACTTCCTAGAATGTTATTTTTATAAATTATATGGTATTGATTGTGGTCTAAAACTTAGTAGGATTTTCAAATATGCTATGATTTGGTTTTCGAATATCAATAAAAAAAATGAAACTTCTTATGGATCTACATTGTTGGAGGTGGGAAAGGATGTTGATGATGTGAGTGAATTTTTAGATTGGATTATTACTTAGAAGAGGATAATTTGCCAATTACACCATACTTTGATATCTTATCATGGTGGGAAACAAATGGGTTAAAGTATCCAACCCTTCAAGCAATCATAAGGGATGTTTTAGCTATTTCAATCAGAACTATAGCTTTTGAATATGCTTTTAGTACCAATGGCTAGATCTTAAGTTCTCACTGTATTTGACTTCATCATATTACTATATAAGCTTTTATGTATACTAAAAGTTGGCTATCGAACTCGAACTATTTAGGTAAGTTACTCAAATTTATTTGTTTGTCAATAATTTGTTATGAATTTTCACTTAATATTCTATATTTGAAGTTTGTAGGGTTAAAGAATTGAAAGAAAAAAAAATGTTCTAATGAGTAGAAATGAATCTAACGGTATATTATATTTTAGTAACTAAGTTTTTCAATTTCATTGATCACATCTAATTTTTTTCTTTTTTTATATGTAGGTGGATTGAATGCAAGTGAAATTACTCAATATTTGCAAAATGAATAGATGTTTTGGTTGTCATAGTTATGCATAATTGTTTACTATTTTTTATAAATGTTTTAACTTATCCAATTGTTATTTGATATTATAATTTGATATTTGTATAATTATAATTTATTTCTTAACATTTAACATCGAAGGAAAGAGGATGTGTCCTTTTGACATTTAATATTTGATATATCATATTTCCTTTGCTATAATTTTTTTATAAAAATTATTTAATTGATATTTGGAATAGTAAGAGAGCAAGTACGAATGTGGGTGTGGACACGAGTATGGGTATACCAATACCGGATGAGCATAAGGATAAGACAAAAATTTCATATCGGTTAGGTATAGAGATGGAGATAAATTTTTACTTCAGGGATGTGGATGGGATAATGAAACATGCACCCGTCCCATCCTGCCATGTTGTCATCCCTAAGTGTGTCACTAGATGATTTATGTTTAGACTTTTGTTTGCTCTTATAATAAGACATAATCATTATAGTCACATAACCAACACATATACAAGAGTAAGTTAATAAGAAAAAAAAATAGTACGTAATATGTAAGGAAACACACAATTGTGTATTTTATTGACATTCATGCCTACTAAGTATAAATAGTTGTACAAACAATTATAAGAATTTGACAATTTTTAAAAGACTATATTAATGCATTGAATTGTTTGTACTACAATCAATAGATTACCTGGTCCCAATTTGACCCGTCCATCATGTTAATGTTAATGTATTGCACATCTAATCGAGTTTGCATGACTTTTCAGTCTTAGTGAATATTGGGAATCTTTATTTGTCTTTTCACCACTTGGTACTTTTATCAACATTATTTATGTTATTAGTAAAGTCTAGATATAATATTCTTCTATTATCATAACTCAATACAAACATTGTACTCATATAAGGTTGGATTACATCCCTGACAACCACCTTTTACACAATCACATTCCAAATTTAATTACATACAAATTCCAAGCATTATTCATTAACATTCCACAAATATATGTAAAAACATAGTTATATTATGTTAAATAAGGGATTAGAATTATAAAATTCACATTTTAAACCTTCTAAAGTTAAATAGAGAGAAAACACTTTCTTTAAGACATGAAAGTATTGCTTGAATGAGATTCCCTTTCGTAAATGACATTCTCTTAACAAAATAAGTTATTATATGTCTTAATATCACTCAATTAAAGTTTTTTCGCTTGAGCAAGAACTTTTAAGACTTAACCAAATTTTTCTTGAGTAGGATATCACTTGAGCGAGAGCCTCTTGATCAGGAAACTCCCTCTCTATCTAGACATTACTTGAGTGAGAATTCTTCATTTTAGTGATGTTTTGAAATTTAAACTATTAAAAAAATCATAATTCTATCAAAAATTTCAAGCTTTATACTTCAATCTAAATCACATTACTCTTGCTCAAGAGTATAACAATACCTAAAGTTTAACTAAGATAAATCTTACATAAGTTGTCCATACCTAAATACTACTCCATCTAACAGTTTAAGGTCTATACAATCAAATCTTTAAGAATTTTCTACCTTTTTAAATTTCGATATGAGCTTCAGTTTGGTGTTGATTATATTCATAGTAAAGATTTATAAAGCACTCCCAAACAATGTCTGAAAGTAGCTAGTGCAGGACATTGCATTGAAAACCATGTCAAAACCAATATGGAGTTAATAATATCAAAGTACTAGTTTTTTTTTAACGATTAAAATTCAAATTGATAATTTTAAGTAATAGATATCTAAAGCTTGGTCAAAACAATTTAGAAAATGTTATAGCTTATCAAGCTTATGAATTGGTTAATTAGAGAGATATTTCTAATTTAAAATATAGGTTTTTGTTATCTTTTTCTAAACTTAAGACTCTTGTTTCTTTTATCTCTTTCTTTATTCTTTCTTTTATTCTAACCTTTTTCTAGCTTTTAAGAGTTGTTCCTCATTTGTTTCTTAATTACATCAAAGATTAAGTGAAAATCAAATTTTTGTAATAATTAGAAATTACAAATAAATACCCAACTTAAAGTTATACTATAATCTCTTAAATATTAATTATATTTTATCACAAAATTTAGAAAAAAATAAGACAAAAATTAGGTTAAATGGTTTTTGTGGTCTCAATATTTAGTTGGTTTTTTCATGTAATCCCAACATTTAAGTTCTCATTTTAGTTCCCATTTTAGTTAAAATGAATAATATAGTCCTTTCTGATATATTCATGTTGACATCATTAAGAGGATAAGGATGTGGTACTGTAAATCAAAATGTCATATGACTAGTGTAGACTATAATTTATGATCATGTATGGATTACCATAGATTGATTATCAATTTAAAAGATATGTAACATTATCACCTCACTCTCACTTTTAATGCTATGTTGGTACTATAAGTCATCCAAGAGAAAATAAAATGATTCAATGGTTTGACTTGTGTGTTAACATCATGTACTGTCTGTGTAGTTAACTTTTCTTTCATGAGGCTTTCAATCATGTTAAATATTTACAGTGTCACATCACCACTCTCCTAACGATGTTAACATGAATCTAATAAAAAGAAGTACATTGACTCATTTTAAATCAAATGGAGACTAAGAACTTCAAAAACATTAGAATATATTGAAAAAATTGGCCAAATATTAGGACAAAAATACCTATATAACTAAAAAAATATTTAAAATTATACAATATTTTTAGTGGATTGACTCTCTTATCTCTACCAAAATAGAAAATAAATTTTTGAAGGATAACAAAATATTAAAAGTTATTAAAAATAAAAAATAGTAAAAACTTAGAAGTATCACCCTCGTCCACTTGGCCTAACTCAGTCTTAGCCTAATGTGGATCTGCCCCAACTTAGCTTGAATTGGATCCTGGTCGACTCAACTCAAATACAATATGGGTTAATTTAGCCTAAAGTGGGCTCGTGTCAATTCTACCTTAAATGAATATGGGATGACCTGACTCGACTTAGGCCCAAACTTACTCAACTCGACGTGGACTTAGTTCAACTCAACTCAACATAGACCTAACTCAACTCAAGTTATCTTTTCTTAGCTTGACCTAGATCCTATTGACCTGGCTCGACTTGGGCTCATCACAACTCACTCAATGTGGGACAACCTTGATTTGGCTTGACATGGGTTAACCAGAATTGACCTGATTTAAATCGATCAGGTTTAACTTGACTTGCACCTTGCTCAACCTAACCACCTCGATATGGTTTTGACCTAACCTAACTTGACTTGGGTATGACCTAACCAAGATTGACTTAGAACAAGTTTAACCCAACTTAACTTCACTTTAATACAACTTAAGACTAAACATAACCCAACACAACCTAACATGGGTTTGGCTTGATTCAGCCTATCCTAAGTCTAATTTTGCATAACTTGACTTTCTCATGCCTTAATTGAATTCGACCTTACATAATTCTTGGTCGAGTTTATATTAGTTAGACCAAATTCTATCCAATCATATCTTACTTAGATTTAATCTAGTTAACTTTTATATTTTGAATAGTCTAATACTCATCTTGATTTTATACTTTAAAATCCTAACAAATATCTAAGTTTTACCTAATCCAAATTCAATTGAAATTAAAATAAAAAAATATTTTAAGATAAATCTATTAAAATAAATTTAAATAATATATATTTTAATAATTATAGATTGAATTTTAATATTTCATTCTTTTTCTGTGACATATGAATTAAAAAAAGTCATTAATTAATAAATATCAGTAAATAATAAAATTAAAGATGATTCTTTTATTAAAAGAGTGTAATAAAAAATTAAAAAATCATAAAAAATAGAAAAAAAATTATGCGAATATAATAGTTAAAATAATTACTGTAAAAGGTATGAGAGTAATGTAGAATGATGTATATTGGAGGGATAAAAAGATGAGCAAATGGTGATTAAATAGTTAAAAGGAAAAGCGTGTTGTAAGTTGTAACAGGGACAGCTAATAACGCAGGGTTTCAGTAGTCGCAATGCAAGCAGTTAATACTTGGTGGCCATGTAACTGCAACACCGCAGTGGGTCCCATCAAAATGAACCACTCACTCTTCACGGGCTCCTTACTTCCTTAACTCTTCTCATTTTCGATCAGAGAAATTTGTAATTTTACGCTAACTCCTCTATCACTCGCTGCTTTCAATAATATTTGTTCAAATTATTAAATCCATTTCACATTATTCTTCTCTAAATTGATCAGATTTTTCTTTAAAATATGAACAAAAGATGAAAACGAATATTAATATTTGGTACTTCATAGTCATGGAAGGGATCCATTAACTTTTCAGAACTCAGGTGTTGGAGATTCTTTAGTCAAAGTGAATAAGACAAATTTTTAGATATGGTTGAAAAAGTCTTATCTTTTAAATTACATCTCTTTCATTCTTGATAATATTATTTTTGTTAAAAATGAAATACTATAAAATAAGAATTTAAATTAAAACAATGTTAAAATGCAAAAGAAATATGAGAAATCTATCATTCTTTCTTGGTGAAGAGAATCTGGTATTTTGAAAGACTAGCCATGATTTGTATTTGAATTTAGTTCACAGTAAAACAAATGATCATCTCTCTTCTCTAGTTCACATTGAACTTAAATAAATAAATTATTATTATCTCTTTTCCTTTTATTATTATATCAGTCTTTTTGACAAAACACTTTTGTTGTCATAACTTTCTTTGTTTTCCATCAAGTATTAACTACTTAATGCAAACAATAATTTGACAAAACATGCTCTGTCTATAAAATTCAGAAACATTTTTATCAAATATTTTCTTATCCCTTACATAATTTTGAGTCACTACCTTTCATATTCATCAATTACTACTCTTTGGTACTTACGTTCATATTCATCAATTACTACTCTTTGGTACCCATAAGGTATTTGTATTTATTCTTTAATTAAAAAAATTATATAATAAATAAATAAATGTGGAGTAATGAAAACACTAAAAGTTTGATAACAAAAAGGTAAAAGTAAAGAAGGTCTTAAATCAACAATAAAATAGCCTCAATTCCCTTTTTTTAATGATCTTTTAATTTTATTTATTAAATTTCCAACATCTTATGCTAAGAGAACAACAAGCAATGCTTAACTTTCTTAAATTTCATATTGTAGTGCAATAGGCAACAAAAAAATCTTGATATGGATATTATGTGATGCATTGGATGAGAACTATAGTTTTTGTGTCTGCACTATTGACTCTTGGGAGTAGCTATTTAAATATTTTAAATGTTCTAAAAATCTTAGAGGTTTCATATATGAAGAATATAACATTTAAATTATTTTGTACTTAAACTTTTTTCAGATATCGAGCCACTGGACACACTAGCATTAGAAGAAATTCGTGAAGAATGGGCAAGATACTTAATTATCATTAGAAATAACAATAGAAATTAGAAGTGATAGATATATGTATATGTGTGTGTTTATAGATTGTTTTGTAAATAGATATGTAAAGTTGATTTAATTTACCTAAGTTTTGGTTTTCCTTTAATAAAATGTTTCTGGTTGGTTGATTTAATAACTTTCTTTATTTGTAATTGGTTTTTGACTAGTTTCTTTGGTGTAGGTTGGGAAACCAACAAAACTGCTTAAATTTCTAAAAAAGTGCGCTATTTAACATTGGTTAAGACCATAACCGATGTAAAAGAACACATATTACATCAGTTAAGATACTCAAATGATGTAGTATATGTCATAGAGAAGCCAATTTTTTTTTCGCTTAGCAAGATATTACATCAGTTGTTGCCTTAACCGATGTAGTATAAGACATATTACAGTAATTTTGGGAACAACCGCTGTAATAGGTTAAGTGCTAACCAACAAGATGCAGTTAATATTACTTTGATTACTGTGAAAACCAATGTAATAGATGATATACTATATTAGTTTTTAGTAAAATCGATGTAGTACGTTCCATGTTTTTACATTTTTAGGAATTGGTTAATATAGAAACATATTACATTGGTTGTACACCCAATTTAGAAAGTTTTAAACCTTCTATATTGCCAACTTCTATGGTGGAATCAATATAGAATATCTCTAAAAATCAATATAATACTTTTTTTACTAGAATATATCTTATTTAGATCAATAATATATTATTCTTAATAAATAAACGCTATTATTATCAAAATTGGATAACTGAACATATTTAATACGTAATTAATTAATCGTAATATGATATAGATTTAATTAGAATTAGGTTGTAAGGATTGAAACATTACTCACACATAAAATATCCAATATGTTATAATAGACATTGTAAACGTGGATATGTTATAATAGACATTGTAAACGTGGATATGTTATAATAGACATCGTAAATGAGAATTTTATAATATCAAAACTATTAACATTTTTAATATCTCTTTTCTTTAGTGACAATTCTGTAATTGATATAAACAGCTTCCAAGATCGACATTGAACAAAGGATACAGTAGGAAACATATTCAAATCTTATAGTTGATAAAAGAATATTTAATTAAAATATAAGACTCTATTTAATATTAATAAATAAGTCAAATGATTAAGTAATTTGAGTGGAGGCCAAGGGTTTTTATCCCACCTTTAATATTTTTATCATTTATTATTGTTATTCACATAGATGTCCCTTATTTTCAAAATTTGATTAATTTTGCCCCTCATTATATGTCAGTACACATTTCATTTCAATATAACATGTACTACCACGTTAATACCAGAGACCTACATTGTTCATTAAAATGGTTAAAAACCAGTCAACAAACGGTAATTGATCATTAGGCAAAATGCGTAAAGAAAAAAAAAAAACAAACAAAAAACACCTCATATGATAAAACATGGTATGGTTGTATAATAAATATGTAATTAAGTATGTACATCCAATTATTCCATTTGTAATAATACTTATTATGATAGATTTTA
>Ga0209700_106720_pt1 | contig 17349 bp, 10 predicted proteins | sample SiratroredBW_FD_187528 | JGI IMG/M metagenome (GOLD analysis project Ga0209700, IMG submission 187528) | Root nodule microbial communities of legume samples collected from California, USA - Siratro red BW (SPAdes) (version 2) | ecosystem: Host-associated > Plants > Roots > Nodule | place: USA...
AGTGCTAAGGAAGTACTACCCTGAGGAAAAGGGACCAATAACTGATATTGATCCAATTGGGAATTCACCAGTTATTGTTGGGAAGGTACCTGTCAATTAGTTTTCTGTGATACTAATGAATACTCTTAATTTGGTGCCACATTATAAATTTGTGTGGATGAATGTTAGGAATTCCTTAAGAAGATTGCTCCCACTTGGATGAATGTTTCCCTGGCAATGAAAAAGGATCCTGAAACTGATAAAGCTTTTGGATGGGTGCTTGAAATGTAATTTTATTGTTTTCTTTCTCTTATTCATTCATGTTATCCTCTTCTAAACTCACAATAACTTGACCTGTTATGTTTTTATCTTGTATCGTTGAATTAGGTATGGTTATGCTGTCGCATCTGCTCTTCATGGTGTTCGTAACATATTACACAAGGACTTCATGATTCAGGTTCAATAAGGTTCTTTCTTTAATTTTTTTTCTACGACCAGTATTCATAAGCAAATTATACAAGGACCTTCGATGTCTGTTCATTACTTCTTGTAGCTTAGAAAAATGAGTTATATTTGAGAATGTCCATTATCGTACACTAGTGCTAGATCCCAAGTAAAACACGAGTCTTGTGTAGCCATTTAAATGATCAATGATAGGAGTCTGTCAGAATAAATTTTCTAACTATCATGGATAGGAAAAGCAAAATAAAATAAATCAAACTTATTGAACGCGATAAATTCAATTTAAGCACCTCAACTTCTTGATAAGAACTTGAATACCTAAAGAGTGTGGTATTTTTCTTGGAAAGATCTTAACACGAAAGCACAATTCATAGAAAGCTGTCTATTCTCAAATTGCTAACATTTGTTTGTTTATTATGCGTTTCAGCCTCCATGGGACAAAGAAATTGGCAAAGCATACATAATTCACTATACATATGGTTGTGACTATGACATGAAGGTACTGTGCTGGGATTGAGCTCTACAAATTTCTATTGAAAAGTACAGATTAATTTCTATTTTATTGCTTAGAATTGAGTAATTGTGTGTGATGTTATATATTTAGGGTAAGTTGACGTATGGAAAGATTGGAGAGTGGAGGTTTGATAAAAGATCTTATGATAAAGTTGCCCCACCGAAAAATCTGACAATGCCTCCCCCTGGTGTTCCAGAAAGTGTGGTATGTAATTTCACCTCTTTGAAACATTTTCTTTTAGCGATTATCTGGAGAACTTTAACATTCAGCTATAAACCTTAACAGGTGACTCTGGTAAAAATGGTGAACGAAGCCACAGCAAGTATTCCAAATTGGGAGTCGTAGGGGCTACAAGTGGTTACCAATTACAATCGTTGAAGATCGCATTGTACGTGCCACTGCTTGTGTATTTATCTAATCTTTCGTACATAGTCGGGCTGTGCGACAAGCCTGGGAAATTGTCACGTGTGCATTCACAGAATGCTTGCGTTCAGCTGCTACTATACTATTTGTTTATTATGAAAACTTTCTTCACCTTAATTTCATTAATCTTGAACGCGTCTAATTATTGAAGATGAGAAAAACCAGTTGAAGATCAAAAAATTAAGATAACCATGGGAAGCCCATTTACAAAAAATCATGGAGCAAAACTTTCGCAGCTCCATGTATAGATCACGTAGCAAACTCTTGCTAATTATATGCAAATTACAAACGGCACCTTCGTTACATAGCAGCGACTTGTATTTTCGGACGTCATGAACACTACCATGTAGCCCACAATTGCAAGGTGATCAGTTCATATAGCGCCTGCAATTTTTTGAATTGCAGTAACATGGAATCTTTCCTTCGTCCTCGTGGTTAAAGTGGTAATCATACGTGATCTCTTCACCAGGAAATATATCCCTCTCTGCAAAGAAGACAACCTTCAAAACCAAAAGCCAACATGCTTTTTATCAGTGCAGTAAAAATGATGAAAGCTGAAACCAGAATTAAAGGTACAAATGCATCTAAATAAAGAAGCTATCAAAACCATTTAATCCTCACGTTTATATATTTGCCAACAAATCCAGATCAAGTAACCTCTGCTATAGTCACGAATCATGAATGAAACAATTCCAATGTATCGTCGCAATCAAGTAGTGCCAATTTTTCTAAACCATAACCTATTGAAATCGAGAAAACTGAATAAAATGTTTGCAATTTACCTTCTTTTCATGCCTTACAGTAATCACTTTTGCCACGCAATTCGGCTGTTCATAATAAACAAATATTCGTTAGAACGAATTGAAGAACAAATGGAACAGAGCAATTGCTAAAACAAATCACATTAATTGAAACTTCCAAGAATCATAAGACACAAATTATATCAAGGATAGACCAATGAAATATTCATGAGTGAGCATTTTGAGTGCTAGTGACTTGGTTTCTTATTAAATAGTAAGCAAATCAAACTGATATTTTGCAGTTTGGTTTACAACAATTTTTACGACTTTTGTCAATTAAAAATTGTTCATTTTTTAAAAAAAAAAATTATAAAACACTTATAGAAAATATCGTTAAACATTATTTTACAAAAGAAATTGTATGAAAAATTGTGAAATAACGACATACAACAAAATTTTATATGATTATATATTCATAATTTTAGCTTTAGCTTTCTGTAATATTTATAAATAAATTAGATAATATAGTTAAAAATTACAATAAAAAATTATTATCTCGTTTTAATGAATTCAATTACATTATAAGTAAAATTCAATTTCTTAGTCGTTAATTAACTCTATATATATAATTTTATATTTAAATACAATAAGCAATTTTATTTAATTTTATTCTAGAATTTATCCAGAACCACACCGTTTAATATAGGAAAATACAAATCCAAAAAATGAGTTACTTTCAACACCTGGTTTTTGGAATTTTGGATTGATTCAATTTTGAATAACCTTGCTTCCAAGAGTATGGAGTGAAATTAAATGCAGCAGGCATTGGCGTAAAGATTGACTAGGAAAAGGTTATTGTTTGTACAATCACTGTGGCTTTTTCGGACATAATCATCAATACTCAGCGTTCTTAACATACATATTTGAGGACACGAGCCGAAACAACTTCATAACCAGTATTGAGTCTCAATAAGCCAACAATCATAAGCGTTGACGAAAGCATATTCATGAATGCACACTAAAATCGACAAAACTAAAAACAAGATGAACAATAAATGAAGAGTCAAACTTAAAGTAAACATACCAGGCACGAGTGGTTAACAAACCGAGCAATCCCCCCTTTCCTTGTGGCATCAATAATATGCTCTTTGTCTATCCTGAAGAAGTAGCAGGCACTCTTGTACTGAAGTTTCTTTCCAGATTGATAATCCTTCTCTCTTTTATCAGCCACCCGCAATCCCACAATTTCACCAATATATTCAACCACCTAGAGAAGCACAAGAAACGCTTCATATTTGCAATCATAGTGTAGAGGCATATGACACTTGTAAACCAGTATCATACCACTTCGCCCCGGGAAATGAATCGAGAAGTGTAAAGACCAAGTGCATGTATACGAGACTTATATACAACGAGGTGTTTCCAACCCTTTGCTTGTTTGTACCGAGCGTATTCCTTCTGTAGACAATAGGAAATAAGAAAGTAAGGACAATAGGCTGAAGATTACCATAAAAATTAGAAACCCAATTTAAAAATACATGTTTTCCTAGGCATAAAGTTTATGATCTGCTAATGTAAGATGCCTAAAATATATGGATCTTCAATTTTTGTCAGGAAAACTAAACATTATCTTCATAACTTGAACACTGTTGAAAATAAGAGGATTTAAGTAGGGGAAGTAAGAAGGAAAAATGACAATGAAACATTAGATTAATATTGACTAAGATATATGAATATTACAATGTGTGGATGAGATTATGAAACCTAAAGTATTAACCCTTAAACTAATCATAATACTACCAAAATAAGAGACAAATTGATATAAGGAAATATCGTAACTGATCTTGAGAAATAACCAGTAAAGAAGGACATGAATCTAAGGGAAAAAGATAATCTAGGACAGGACAAGATAGGATGTAATATTTTCGATTGTACTAACAGCACAGTCATATAATAGTTACACATCCCAGGAAAATATTTAATCTAAAATATGAATCAGCTAAATAAATTTTAAAAAATCATTCCAACAAAAATTAAATATCCATATTGGAGACTATGTAATATAAACAATACATACTCGACAATCATGCTCCATATCCAAATCTAAGAATTTTGAGAGTCCCTGAGAACATAATTTCTGCCCATTGATGTGAATCCAAGCATTAAGCTGCTCCTCAGGAACAAGGCATCCACCTTGGCCGTGATTATTCTGAAAACCATCCCATCTTCTGCCCTTGTAACCCTACAAATAATCCAGAATATGACATTTAATATCCTTACATGTAAGTATTCCAGAGAAAGAAAAGAAAGCTCAAATGGTTCCCCACATCACCCGAGAGGAGATAGAGTCCAACAAATGCTATGAATGAAGAAAATACCTCTGCCCTGGCACATGTGAATTCCTTTTCTTCTTGACTTCCTATTTCGTCAATAGGATCAAATATGGACAAATATCTAGGTTCAATAGTATGATGCATGCATCTCCCATAAAATCCAATCTTCTCATCATCAATACCTTCAGTTTCACTTTGCAACAGGTTCTGCAAAGTTGAGAACCAATTGTCATGAGTTATGGTACACCAATGGATACAACACTCAATTTGCATTATCAAATATTTATTATCAGCAGAATTCATAATAAATGTTTAAAATCAATGAAACATTCATGGTTGATGATGGAATTCTAGACAACTCATCTTAGGTACCAAATCCAAGAAAAAGAAAATGCATACCACAGCAATGCTCAATTGTCATATTTACACCATTAACTCAATAAAATCATATAAAAATAATCTACATATCGTAAAGCACTTGAAAAACACTTGCCAAACCAGGAAGATTTAACATGAGGTAAAGTTTATCATGATAGTTAAAATTGTAATTCAACATTTAAAGTCATGCAATTACGTTTTCTTCACAGGAGCAATTCTGATCCAAGCTCCGAACATGTTTCCCTGAGATTAATAGAGCCGTAGGTCACGTAGTAGTATTACTAATACAAATCCAAGTCACAAACAGTAAGACTGATAATCCTAATATACTCTAGCAGTCCCACTCAATGAAAATGCCCTATTTCCCCAAAGAATTCGGACAAATAGTACTCGTGAAAAACCTTGGCAACATCCTTTGGCACATCAAGTGGTAGGGAAGAATAGATCTCAATTTTTACATATGCTTTGGTAAGAGAGACATGTACATTTTCCCTAACAGCAGATATTATTAGACCACGGACCTTATAAATAAAATTATAGTTTCTGAAGTAGTTCAATTAAAGTCATCAACGGCAGAAAGTTGTATGATGTAAGTTCCACCTATCAAAGAAAAAGTACCTTTTGATGAGCACACCAAGGATGAAACTTGACAGAGCAATCAGCCATCCTGCACTCTATACAAGAACCACCCCATCGATTGCAAATGGAACAAACCTGCGAAGAATAGTTTAGCGAAAAAAGAGCAAATGCTAATTGCCACAAAATAATCATAAAACAATAGTAAATTAAGTTTGACCTTACATAGCAACTTGCGGGCATAATATATTTCTTCATTTTCATAGTTAAACACTTCCAACTTTTACAACTATATATTGCATTCTACAAACTACTAAGCCCACATATAAGCCCCAACAATATAACTCGGAACATGAAAATAAATAGCGCAAATTAGTAAAATAACCCTGAAAAAAGCACAAAACTGTGAACTTATCGGGAGGAGGGACTAGACTTTATTAATAATTGCCTATACTGTAACAAGACAGACAAAGGATGAAACAAAAAAGTCCCCAGTGATTATCTATTTGATAAACAGCTTATACCCGTGTTTTCACTATAAGAATCAGTTTGTGTCCTTATTGGCAATACTACTAAGATACAACAAATATAGAACAGTATAATACTTACACATAATACTGTGTAGACAGACTATAATATTCACACAAAATTACTAATAACAAGGGTCAGAACCCATGGAGAACAATAATATTTGTTGCTTTACTTCAGAAATTAGTGCTCAACCAGCTGAGCAATATAAAACTCCTGTTAGGTACTCACCACATCTGCTCTGGGACGTGAAACGCCAGAAACATCAAAAGCACTCATTGTGTCAACATTTGGGCATCTTGTTCCAGGAGTCCAAAGACCACAAACCATATGAATCCATTGTTTAACAGTTGGATCAATGACTCCTTCAATAATGCTGTTGTGTACCTTGAAATTAGAAAGGGTAGTAGGGGTGTGTTGTGTGTGATTTATAGATATTTGAACTTTCACCAGATCTGTTGATGTATCAACGATTTTGGGCTTCAAAGCACTTTCTTGATCAGCTTTTGAGGATGAGAATACATATAATTCCTTTTCCAAATAATCACATGAAGTTGCATGCTTAGGCATGCCATCTTTCTCACCACTCCACACTTTTAGGAGGCTCTTGACAATCGTGTGACTCATTGTTGCTCGAGTCATGGCTCCACCTCCATAACCACATAAGACACATGCCTTGATATTGGAACCACCCAAAATGAAAAGCATGGAAAGAAGTGTGAGATTAATTTTTAAATGAAGAACTTATTATAAAAGACTATATACAGAGTAGCAGAGGAATCACAAATAGTCTCGAAAAAATCATTCAACAGTTGAATGACTCTATCTAGGGATATGAAGAGACAGAATAAAAAACTAACATACGGAGTAAAAAAAATAAAGGATGAATGACTTCATGTATCAGAAAGGAAAGCACAAAAACAAGACCCATATATAAGGATTGAGAAATCAAATAGAAAATTAAAAATGCTCATTGAATATACAATATTTTTTGAGTTGGTTCGGCATGGTCTGCAGCACCAACGACCTTTTTTGGGTAATGTGGAAACACCATAGCAAGCTTGATGCACCTGGTAGACAAGATACAGGAGATATATAAAAGTCTTGTTTCATACAAAAAATATGAACGGTTCATCAATTCAATATTACTTGACTAAAAAAGTAAACATACTCTAATTAGGCATTGACGACATTCCAACAAACAGTTGATTTTATCATTGCTTGAGCTTTGACACACACAGCAGAAGGTATCCGAGTTTATAGTTGATATGTTTATGTGACCTTGAATAGAGCTGCAAGAAAGTAATAGCAATGAGACGCACAGTAAAAAATAACAACAGGAAAGAAAACATTGACATTTAATTGGAATACTTCTAAAACAGATAACGTAAATAGGACAATTTTTTATTTGCTTACTTTCTACTTTTTGTGCTACACAAACCAGTCTCTCTGTCTTGAGCACAATTCATATCCGTCACTTTGGTTTCTAGCATGCATTTAAAACACTTTGTGAGGAGGCATTTCTCAGGAAAATAATTCTCCACGCATACAAAAGGCTCAAAATGAGATTAAGGTTAAGTAAAGGATGGAAGAACCATGTTTCAAATGAAGAGGATATACATGTGTAAATAACAATCCATACTATTAATAAATATTGTAGTACAGGGGCATGCTAGGATAAATTTCCCCATAACACTTTTAGAAGAGAAAAATAAGGAAAATTAAAATGAACTTCTCTCATGTAACTTATTTAAATTCTTATTTTTAACTTATGCATAAATTAATTTTAGCTTATGAAGAAGCTCATTTCATTTTTACCATCTCATTTTTCTCTCCTAAAAGTGTCTATGAAAAAAACTAGTCCAAACAGACCCTAAATTTAATAAATAATCACTCATAAGTTGTTGCTACTAGACTCCTGATGAAATCACACAACTCAAGTAACAAAGTGTGGTGAAATATGAACAGCCAATAAAACCAAGCATTACCTAATCATGAAGAAAGCCAGCATTTAACTCCAGGAATAAATGATAAACCAATTAATAAGCTACTCCAAATATGAGTATGTTACTAATCCACACCTCATCATTCTAGGTTCTTTTTAATTAATTTGCTAAACAAACATTATTTAGAAAAATAATCACGTAGCTCTGCTCAAATTCACCTTTAGCAGTGAGTTCATTAATGCTTCGATGTTTCCGAATGTCCTTGTTCTTCACCTTCAATGGAACATTTTCTCTATTTCCAACCCTAACACCGTGCTTAGCTTTAGCTTTCGCATCTTGCTTGCCACCTCTCTCCAAGTCTTCCAGAGACATATCAACATTTGCTTCACCATAAATTATTGTATTTTGTGTTTCAATGTGTTCCGTAATTTTTAAACCACGGTTACCACAGCAGTACCCAATATCTCTTCCAATGCTCAATCTCTCCCATTTCTTTTTTGAAGTTAGTCTTGGTTTTCCATTTGTGTAGCTCATACACCTTTTGGAAGATTTAAGTACCTTGTTGAGGGAGACAATTTTTGCAGGCTTTTGCACCTCTTTAGACAAATGACCATTACTTATTTCACCATATTTTCCACATACTACTGGCCTTCTGATTCTATGATCATTTTCCTTCCTGCATGAGAATGGCCACAAGTCGGCATTTTCAGGTTCCTCATAGGATGGTTCTTGCATACGAAACTGCTCAAAACAATCAGAGGTGAGATTCTTTCTCAATTTCTTTGTTCCAGAAACTCCAGGGAACGAGCGAAACTCAGCATAAGAATCTGATTGAGACCCATAGGCAACTTTACAGCTGAGATGTTTGCTCAGATGATTCTTACAGGAAACAAATTTGGATGAAAATGCAGACTGTATTCGTTCGTTACAAGGTTGAACAAAGGAAGACTTGTTAAATGATTTCTGCAGGCTAGACAGAGAGTGCATTTGCATTTCTTTTGACAAACTAGAAGAGGAATTAAAAATCTCAGCACCCTCATCATTCTTACTGTGCAACAAGGAAGGGAATTCAGAAGATAATGAAGCATCTAGAACCCTCACCACATTTCTCTTTCGCTTTCTTCCTTTGATGCCCCTCTTGACTTTTTGAGACTGATTGGTTTTACAATTAGCAGAAAGCACAAAATGATTTTGATTCCTTTCTTTCTTCCATATCAAGGAATCTAGGAGTTTAAGATCATCAAGGAGATTGCAACATGATTCATCATCTCTCGAACAACCATTTTTCATGTAATTGCCAGAGGTCGAGCCTAGAAGCTCATCAGTTGTTTCACTTTCAACTAAATCAAACAAGGAGCCTTGATCAATACCTGAACCTTCATCAACTACACGGTTGTTGACAAAGCCAGTGTCAACAGCATCATCAGTACAGTAATCAATTTTGTTGGCACTCACAGATGCCCGAGTAACCACAGGAGCAGAGCATCCAGAAGAAACATTAGAACTTTCTTTCTCTTTTGACAGGTCCCCCATATCAGTAGTTCTTTTGGAGCGTTTCATGGAAATGTTTCCAAGTTGAAAATCATCTCGTCCTTCCGTATCCAAACAAGTAGATGTTTGATCTAAAGATGTTGCATCACAAACTGCTTTCCTGACCTTACTGGGCACATCTCTCCACTGAGGGGCATGAAGGCCAATTCTGGTTGAGTCTTGGCCAATTACCTTCCCACCTTGCTCAAAGTGAATATTTCTTCCATCTGGAGTATTCAGATTTCTCCGGAAATCTGAAGGCATCTTCAAAGAAGTTTCACCACCGACATCAGCAAGTTCTTGCCTTATGTTATTACAAAGGGGTTCAATCCCTGAGAAAAAGTTGCTTCGAGCATCAGAAGGATATTCGCCTTCCAGACGTATATTTGATGGTTGGTCAGAGCATTTTTCACATGCACTTGATCTGATATTGTCTTTGCTTATACCAAGGCTGCAACATCAAAATTGGGGGAGAGAAAAAGTACCAAAAATAGTTAGAGGTGTGACTCACAGAGGATGGAAAAGTTTGCACAGAATAGTAAATGGAACCCAATTTTCTGATCTGACAAGATGAAATTAAGAAAAGGAATAATGTTTATCAATTAAATACCCAATTGACATGCATAAACAGAAAGCAAGGCAGACATTTTTTTTCAACAGTTACTGGTTTTAGGTGTTTATCCCAGCATAAACAAAACTACAAAACCCTATTCTTGCAACATTTTATATGTTCAAGCTCCATGCATTCACTCTTCTGACAATGGATGATTCACCTATATATCTATCAACATGTTAGGAAGCATATAATTCTACGTTCACTCACATTTATGATGCCAAACTTATATAGTCAACTTTCTCTAGAGACATTTGAAAATCAATTCATACAATCTTCTGAGGTGAAAACTAGTCACTAAAATTGCTTGTGAAGAAATAACATGAAAAAGAATAAGAGTTGCAGTTTTATCTACAAGTGTCAACAAATAACGGGTATATCACTACTACAGAATTAGGATGCAGACTGGTTTATCCCCAAAGCCTTAAGTGTTATACCAGGATAGCAAATTATGGGATGGCCTCCATACATAAGATAAATACACATCATAACTAATAATCAACAATCATAATCTTGAGACTCGATCACCCACCAGTCTAAGGGATAATTAACAAGACAACAAAAACAAGACTCTGATGCTGAGGTGCTCTGTTGACCTGATTGTCACTAAGAAGATGCTGTGTATAAACCAAAACGCAGCTGCAATAAATAATCAGCCACGAAAAAATAGACAACGGGATGAACACGGTGTCTTTCACATAAAAAAGAAACAAAGAATGGAATAATGCAAGAAGTTACACAGAAAAAAAGGTAAACCTGTAGGGTATGCAACATAATGTCGGGAATAAGGAGAAGACTCACCCAAAGTAAAGGAGGCCAGCTATAACTTGTTGGAATTTTCAGATAGAATGTAATTGTAAATGGGATAAACTACATGCCATACAGTATCATGTACTCACAAAAAGAAACGGTTTAGACCCTATCTAGAAAAGCAAAGGCATCTTCCAGAAATTGTCACCTCCAGATGCAAATTTATGTTTCAGATGGAGAAGCAACCATGATAGTCATTCTTCAAGGGAGGATTTTGAACCCTGTTTTCATTCTGATGCAGACTTACATAATATTTCAAAATCACCTTAATACTTTGAGGGGTCAACGAACAAAGGAGAAAAGAAAAGAATTTAATGGCCTGCTAATCTCAATGAACATGATTTATTGTGATTCAGATTGCTATCACCACTCTACACAAATGCAATGCAATGCCACTTCAGTTGTCTACAATCTGCAAAATGTACTATCATGCCACTAAAGCACACTAATAGCAAATTTGATGATAAGTGAAAGTCATCATTAAATGAAGATTAAAAAAGAGTACCAAAATTAATAAAGACAAACCATATCCTTAACTGTGGATAATGAGGACAGAACATTCAAAATGCAAAATATAACATGATATTTTACATTATCTGAACTGATTTTGCCCCCAAAAGCCCATGATCCCCTGTAGCTACATAGTCGCGTAGTTGCTTTAATTTTGTCAGTCTATTTGTTTACCACAAAACAAAACAAGCACATCAAACACAAATATTTCGCAAATAACCAAGATAGGCCTCCTAGTTATAACAGCCATGAGTTTCCGCTCCCATGTTTTCCATAATACTACCTAGATTAAGCCAATGGCTGATGTTTCTTTCCGCAAAAATCTAAAACATCCTGCAATGCTTCATTGTTTTTCTAACAATGTCATTAAAGTAACTACCCCACCCCAAAATATCCTCACATATTTAACTCAATAGGTTAAAATTATTTGCTTGTAGGTAAAGATTTAGGTTCGATGACATGATTGGTTATAACAGGAGAGATTTCTCCCCCTCCAATTTATCTCATTTCTCACTATCTATCACACCTATCCGAGAAACCTTGAAGTTTCACATTGACTAGAAATAGAATTTAAAAAGGTTATATAAGTGGAGCACAACACTCATTGCATAAGATTCCATCAGACTCTATCCTAGATCCACTCTACTAGAGGGTGACCTATCGTGTTATCCATGCACCAGATACAATAGAAGGAAGACTGGGTGAGGGATATATGGAGAAAAACTCAAGTCCCACATTAACTTGCATGATGAAAGGGTATACAAGTGAGGGGCACAGCTGATCTCATAAGTTGGTTTTGGGGGTTTGAGTTAGGTCCAAACGCACATTCTAAGACCCCAACACATTGAAGTAAACAACTAAATTAAGCACCTATAATTAGTTTCTACCGCACAAAAGTCTATTTCCTAACTTTGACCATAAAAACTATAAGCAAAACCAAATTTATTTTCATAAGCTTCACCCTAAAGTTTAACTTATAGGAATCATAACCTATTTCAAAAACCCAAACATATAAGTTCTCCAAATGCACCCCTAGTATCTTCTTCCACACCCTTCTAGAATCCAACAAAACAACCAATGCCCCAAACCTAATTATAGAATTAAGGGAAAAATACACCTTAAGATGCCATTAGAATAGGCTGCAAACTGAATATGCTGGCTGATTTTAAAATCAAAGCTACAAAAGATAAGTTTCCAGCAGTGCAACACAGATATCCTTATGACATCAACATGATAACTTTCTGCAATTACCTTAAAGAAGTTTCTTCATTTTGAAGATCATAAGAATGTTTACATTGGGATTCCTTCTCTTTAGAATGTAAAGGTGTTGGCGACAGGCCAGACAAATGATAATATCCGTTCATACCTGTAAGGACAATTACAATTAAATGTGCATGCTACAAAACTAAACTAACATTAAAATTTCACAATCAATGGAAGGCATTCTCTAAAAACACTGAAAAGTTACAGGACATTAAAAAAAGCATTGTACTTACCTGTGAGGGGAGGCAACTTCTTCAAACCAACAGTATTCTCATGATTCCCAAAAATCCCTCTATTTTGAGGCAATTTCAATGTTGCACAAGAGGTTCCGTGTTCAGCTGTTGAAGCCTCACAAGTATAATGCTGAACTTTCGAAATACTGCAGGATCCCCCTTGCTTCTGATTCATATTAAAATGCAATGTACGATATTGCTCAGATAACTCCGGTGTCTGTGTCATTGCAAGCAACCTTGTGTTTTCATCAACTAAATAAGCATCCATATTAATGGCCTGCTGTGGTGGCAAAGTTGGAGTCTCATTTGACACAGAAATTGAAACATGATAGGGAAGGCCTTTCAAAATCTCTTTAAATGGAAAAGACGTCTGTGGATTCACATGATTTTCTAGTCCAAGAGAAGGCATGTTGTGTGAACCATGCAAAATATTTGCACCCACAGATGTATCTGATGGCAAGCTAGATTCAAAATTTGATTCATACATCTTTTCGTTAAAACCTGAAATACCACTATCATACCCACCGATGATGGCTCTCATGATAGAGCTTGGATATTCCATTAACTGACCAATTCCAAATCCAGAATTTTTTTTGGCACCAGAATCTTTGGCAAAGCTCACCCATTTATTATTGTCCAAATACTTATTGGTCCCTACGACAGATTTATTTGATTGCCCTCCTGTGTGACCATAATCAGAATAAAGTTTCTTAGGCATGATAGGGCTGACACCGTTCCACAAATTTTCACTAGCTTGTGTCTTTCTTCCAGGTATATCAATTTGTGAAAATGGTGAAAATGATACACCCTCGGCCACATTTTTGGTTTCTGATCTAGCTTTAGCAGAAGCCTTACTCACAGCTGGCATATAGTTCTTGGGTTTAAGCTGAGGAAATTCTTCAACCATTTTGAATGAACCAGCAGCATAGCCAAAATTATTCTGTAATCCCTCCTCCCTGCTGAGGTCTGCATCTAATGTACAAGGTACATTGTTAAGAGGTTTCTTCAAAATGAAACAAAAAGGACAATACACTGAATAAATAATAGATACAATATAACACTCAAGCAATCAGCTAAAACAAAACATTGATTCAACGCACTATTAATCATCTGCCTCTGACATTGCAATTTCGGTGAACTAGCAAGGGAATTAGACAGCAGTGGTTCCATAAAAGATGGAAGTGAATTTCCTGTCTGAGGTGGTTGACCAAGCCTAAGATCAACATTGGAGGAAACTACGTCTCTGGCAGCAAGACCATCACTTGCATTCTTTTTTAAGCAACCATGGTCTTTCAAAAGATTTGTTGGTGTTTGCAAAGGTGAGTGGACTGTTGACAAACTCCCTTTCCTTTTCAGAGAATCCAAGAAAGGAGGCATAGGGTGACAACCATCATCCGGTAGAGTTCCACCAAAATTTGGTGCAGTTGTATACATGGCCAGATTAGATTCCGTTAACTGGTTTTTCAACTGATTAACATAGCTGTTTTGTGAAATACCAGTAAAACCTTTGAGTGGAATGTTGCAACCATCCTGGATTGTTGTGGCTTGTTTTCTGGACAATGTACCAATAAATAAATTGTTGTCCATACGAGCATTATTTGGAAACATGACATAGTCAGAAGACTTTCCAGACCTTGACATGACTGCAGATGAACTCAACATATGAGACAAATTAGTCTTGGACACATCAAACGCAGATCCATTGGATTTCATCGGACTGCCTGTTGTTGATAATACTTCGGGCCAGTCCCACTCATTCTCATTCCCCAGAGACCTAATCTAAAGCATCATAAAAGTATCACCATCCAGTGTTCTCGTTGCTTCAAACATGCAAATAAGAAATTCAATTCTTAATGCCAACAACAAAAGGAGAGGTAAAATGAATGCACAGATTTATCAAATTTGCACATACATAAAAGTTTAAAATACGGTTCTCTTCTAATAAGCTAGCTAGACTTCACACAAATAAATGTCTCTGTCTAAAACAATACTACAATGTCTAGTATCGAAAGTTATTGATGTTACTTTCTAATTTCTATTTTACCCCATGCAACAATGCACATACAAAAACAGGACTGAATGACTGAATAAGAAATGGAGTTCATGGTTTCATGGTATGAATGTAAATCTAATGAGAATTTTAAAAAGTTACCAGTCAGCAAATATGTAAAAAAACCTTGTTAGTGACAATTTACGTAAATATATAAAATTTTGAACTTCATTTTTTGTTTTATAAAAAGATAGTTGGTAATTAATGCTTTCAACAATTCATTCAAAAATTCAAATAAATATTAAATTAAAGATGTGCTAAATGCTTAGTTTTATTTTCCATTCATGTTATCCATCAGAAAGTTGAGTGCAAGATTTAATAGTTTGTAGCAAAGGAGAAGTTCGGCTTAATGGTTTGCTTCCTGGTTTGTCAGTGTTAGAGAATGCGCACGTGGAAACCAGTGTATAAAGGCAATTTAATTTGCACAGTCCAACAATATAAATCACTTTCCTAACTCTTAATATCCTCCCAATATTAGAGGTAAGACAAAAATATGAAGAAGGAAATTTAATTCCCTCATGACCCCTTCCTTCCCCTCCAAATTTTTACACCAAATTAGGACAAAAAATTTCCCTTCCTCTTCTCTATTCCCTCCAACCCAACACCCTAAACAATAAACAGTAGCCTATGTGTAGTGGAAACATTCCAATAGAAAGGAGAAAACTGCAAGCAACTGAATAAAATTTTTGGGACCAGAACATGTGACATCCTCAAATCTTGAAAAAACTTGAAGAATGCAAAAAGAAATCTATGATTCCATGCTCAGTGGAAAAACTTCAAAGGAAAGCATCAACTCTCAGAACAAGTAGATAAATTACTAATGCTAAAAACTCATCTCCAAAACACAGCAACATTTATTATATATCAAGAAACATCAACCAATAAATTGCATGAAAGCTATGTCTTACCCCAAACTTCAAGAAGTAAAGCTTCCGCCATTGTGAAATGGTCTCCCCACTCTCCATACAAACAGCATCCCCTGGGTCAACGCCATGTAACCCTGAATGCTGCAACATCAGAGCAGACAAACCAGTAAGCATTAATTGTACATAAAATGTGAAATAAACTGCTCAAGAAGGGTATGGCTAAACATTGCTATAGAATAGAACCAGTTCTGACGGGTTTTACCTCACAAAACTTAAGAACAGACATGTGACAACAATGGCATGAGCAAACAACACCAAGAAGCCCTGTATGGCTAAGAAGAAGATGGCCACCTTTAAATTGACAATAGAAATGTGAGCTATCTATACATTTACCAAGGATAAATCTCATTCAATAGGACACTATATGCTTATAGCACTCACTTTTTCCCATGCAGAACACACGAGGACACCCGTTCATAAAAGAAGTTGCATACTTAGATGAGCACCATTCTAAAGCAATATTAGGTGTAGTCTGAATATCTGAGCAGCAAACATTTAGACCAAATGCAGGGCATGTACCTCGGCACTGACCTGGAAAAGAAAAAGGTTCCCTCGCTTTCTCACCACCAGGAACTGTGTGCTGAGTAGCAGTATTGCTGCCCCGGATATTGTGGAAGAAAAAATTACTACAATTATTCAAACCAACCATTGCTCTAGAAGAAATCTCTGGAAAATTATTCACCCAACTTTGCAGGTTACAGTTAATCAAATTTTCTGTTATCAACCCCACACCAGATGTCCGGAAGGTTCCACTTTCTATAGAACTAACAAAATAATTCCCAATAGCATCAGTAGAATCACCAGACGAGATGCCAAGCATGCGTTCAGACAAATTTTGAAAATCATACTGTAACAAGGATGGAGTACCATAAAGTAGAGCCAGATATGAATTTCCAGCATCTGCTTGGCCTGATCCAAGGGTGGTTGAGAGGGGAAAGCTTGGATAAACGGGGCCTTGATTCCCTCCAACAAATTTTGATCTTAAACCAAGGGCAACTTGTGGATAAAAATAACTTGCATTCATCTCCTTCTATTCAGAAAAGCATGATAAAAGAGAGCTATAAAAATAGAAAGAGCTAATACTTATAAAACACAACGATCTTAAACAGAAAACAATTATAAAAGACGTATTATTAATGATGTAGTACATGCAAAGCTGGAGACTATAAAACATAGACACATGTGACCCAGATGCAACATAGATGCACGAATATTGTTAGAACATTAAATAACCATAACACAAAATATAAAGAATTAAATTAATATGAACCACAAACCTTAAATCAAAAGACAATCACTGTTTTAAAAGTGAGCAAGGGTGCATTAGCTGTTGTACACATAATAAAATGTTACAACTTCTCTAGTAATTGTATTTGTAGTAATTCCATCTATAACGCTATAAAAGTTAAAAAAAAAAAAAGCTGAAAAAAGTGAAAAATAAATTTAGGATTATTCAAAGTATCCAACAGGTAAGCCGCTTTTTAAGTGTTCATACTCCTTTACTTGCAAATGAAGATGAGAGTGCTAATCCCAAA
>Ga0209700_106721_pt1 | contig 17348 bp, 11 predicted proteins | sample SiratroredBW_FD_187528 | JGI IMG/M metagenome (GOLD analysis project Ga0209700, IMG submission 187528) | Root nodule microbial communities of legume samples collected from California, USA - Siratro red BW (SPAdes) (version 2) | ecosystem: Host-associated > Plants > Roots > Nodule | place: USA...
AGTGTATTTTGTTGTTGCGATTATTTGTTATTGCTCCTCACAGGTTCTTGCGAGTCAGGGAAATTATTATCCGCTGCTTATTAACTCTGGTTGAATTGAGCTTTATTGAGTTATATTTCCCATCAGTATTGTCAGGTAACTCTTATGCCGCCAACGAAGTTTTACTTTTCCTATGAATTTAAGCACTTTTTGGTATTTGGGTTATTGACTATTGGTATCATTTTTTATTTTTTATTTTTGCTTCGAACCGGCTTTTGGATTAAGTATTGTTGCCTTGGGAGTTTGGCATACTCTTTTTTGTTGAGTGTTTGGGGTTTCTTCCATGTTTATTTATATGCAATGGTGTTTATTTGAATGTTTACATTTGATGCAGTATTATTTTCTTACTATGTATTCGTGAAAATTTTCCAGGTAACAACAACCTTCGCTCTTTGCTTCCAACGATTTCTCTCTCCATAATTTGTATTTTATACTTTTTCTTCTTCGTTTTTTTGGTGCTCCTTTGCCAATTAATCTGATAATCGATGATTGTCGTTGGTTTGATGCGCTGAAAGTGTTCGGTAAGCTTTACACTTTCTGACATTTTTTTTCCAGTGAAATGTTTTAGACTTGCCTGATTGAATTTCGCTGTTTGATGCTTCATGGTTTTGAAGGTTCCTATAATTAGTTCTATACTAAAGGTGTTGGTCCCTCTTTTATTGTTCTTGCCAACGTTAATTTTAACGCTTATCATTCAGCAGGACCAAAAACCGACTTTTTTTTGGAGGTTTTCAAAAGTACTTTTTCGTTGAAGCAGTGATTCCGAATAAGGGCTTCATGAGCTTCCATTACACTCATATTTTCTTGCTTTCACTTCCCCTTCATTTCGGTTACCACTAGGGCTTCATGATCTTCAATGACACTCACATTTTTTACTTTCCCTTACCCTTGATTTGTTCTCGTTTTCTCAGCATTAGTTGAATGGAAATTGATGAAATTGGTTTTCTTACTGACAAATAATGATGTATTGAATCAGATTGGCAAGGGTAGTTTTTGTTTAGTTATGTGCAATGATAGAAGGTGGTAGAATCCGGTTGAAGACATGGCAGCAGGCTGCTGTGGCAATGGGTTCGGCAGTGGGAGCATTGTTGGACCCTCGAAGAGCAGATTTGATAGCGGCTCTTGGTGAGACCACTGGAAAGCCTGCTTTTGAGAGAGTTCTTCAGAGGATGAAGAGTTCCCCTGAAGGCAGGGTGAGCTACTTTAATTCATTCTTCTCTTATTTGTTTTTGGTTAATGTGGATATTCTCCTTCCCCATGTTGTTTTGGATGTTCATTTATTTAATATACTTTTTATTGGATGCTCTATGGCAAGTATTAGCAACAACCATAGATTATTTATTATGGGGATAACAAAGAGTTCAGGATTATCACCTTATCACTAAACGATCACTATCATTGTTATCACCAAATTAACTGCCATTCTTTTTTGCCTGCTGAAGCATACAATTATGTTACAGCAACAGCCAATAATTTTGTTTTATAATTCTGATTTATAGGCTGTGTTATTGGAGCGCCCTCGTGTTGTTTCTGCAAACGTGGGACATGCTTGGGACCTGCCAGAAAACACATTTGGTGCTGCCTATGCTAGGTTTATGGGATCTAGAAACTTTTCACCAGATGATCGACCTCCTGTGCGGTTCATGGATACAGATGAACTGGCCTATGTGACAATGAGAGCTCGTGAAGTGCATGACTTCTGGCATACTCTTTTTGAGCTTCCTACTAACTTGATTGGGGAGACAGCATTGAAGGTTATTGAGTTTGAGCAGATGGGGCTTCCTATGTGCCTTCTGTCCGTTGTAGGGGGCACTGCTCGATTCAGTGAAAAGCAGAGGAAATTGTTCTATCAGCATTACTTCCCCTGGGCTGTTCGTGCTGGCATGCAATGCACTGATCTTATGTGTGTGTATTATGAGCGCCATTTTCATGAAGACTTGGAAGATGTTCGCAGGAAACTGCAAATTGTTCCTCCTCCCATTGTTCCTTAGCTGTATGTATTTGGACCTGATAAGTGGTCTTGGTGATGCCATTGTGCTGGAGTTTTGCTATCCAAATTTTGGAATAAAGTCCACTGTACAAACATTTTTCATTTTAACAAATAGCATCACTAGCCAACAAAGATCACCATAAAGATAACCCTTAAGAGCACATAATAGTGATGTTGAAAGTTTTCAATCACAACCACTCCATTCCATCACAAGCAATAGCCAACAACTATGCAGAGTAATGCTTGCTGTAGTTGCACTTGGCTAGATGTCAATGCCTTTATTACCCAGGGCACATTTTTTCTTTCTAAGTTTTTATCTCTACCATTTTATGTTTTTATTATCGATTTGGTTTTATGTATACTGTTAAAATATTGGCTTTCCATTTGAGTATGAGAGTTTGGCAGTTGAAGGTTTCTTTTAAAAATGGTGTTATTTACTCTAATAATTATTGAAATAGGCAAGTTTTAAGATGTTTATAAATACGGATAAATAGTTCAATCTATTTTTTTTCTTGGTGTTTTGAGACACTTTTTTTATTAAAATCATCTTTAGAATTATGGTTATAATTCATTTAATATCTTTTAAATTAAACATGTTTTTATTTTTCTTTAATTTGTTTTATATATCGTGTTTATTGTGAAATTTTAGTTTTCTTAATTTATTTTGAAATCGTATCTCTTGGCACATTTTTTAATATATATTGTTATATTAAATCAACATTTTTAATCAATTTTTCGTTTTTTTATTTATTTAAAAATGTAATTTATTGTTTTTTTTGAAAAATTAAAAGTTAACATATAATTTTATTTTAAATTAATGTTCGTATTTATTTTGTATATTTTTGTATAGTGTGGTTAATTAGTAAAATAATGACGTTAATTCAATCCAATTTGAGAAATAAAATTAATTAGCTAACCTACAATTTAAATAAAAAATGTTAAGGTGGTTGAACATTTAAATAAACAACAAATGAAACTTATATTTTTCTTTTGTTGGACATATGAACAATACTTTAATTTAAAAATTGTTTGAAAGCAGGTTACCCTCTCGAATTTTCTATGTCCAAACTGCGTGAGCTACAATCCAGGGATGCGGTGAGCAAAATATTTTTTTTCTTTGAATTTTTTTTCATTTTTTATTATTTTTTTTGGGTTGTTATCTTTCTTTCCAAGGCAAGTAAAAGAAAATTTCTGTTGGTTCCTAAACAGAAACCGATTCAGTGCGAAGCGAAAGTGAGTAAGACCTTGTTTACTGCACTCTCTGCTAATTTATGTTCACTCTTTTTCTGCTTACGGATACTCTATGCTTAGGGTTTATCAATTAATTCTATTACACTGAATTGTTTATTCCAGATTTTTATTCAATCTAATTATGTTGTGATGAAATTGTGATTATTGTTCTGGAATTCGCAGATTGACTTGTTACTGTACTTGATTGAAATTTGAAATTGTACCATACAATGCCATCGCTGTTTACCTTCAAATGTTGAGTTGTTAGTGTGCTCAACAATGGCAGCTGTTAGGGCTTCCTCTGTAAGACGAATAGGAAGCACAATCAAGGGTTCTTTCAATAAGGAATTAGTTCAGCACTGTCACTATCACCGTAGTGTGTGTGTGAACCTTGCAAGGTTGCCAAGTGACTCACCGAGTAATCCTTATTACAAAAGGGAGTTACAGTCTGCTAAGAATCAGTTTAGGAATTTGGCTTCTGAATCCTTTGGAAGTAGTCACCAATTTGGTACTAGAGCCAATGTATCGTTTGAACCTAGACTCTCTAGCTATTGTTTTCCGAGCGCCCTTCCTCTTGCTTCCGCCAGCCACGTGTTGAATCGCCGATTTTATTCGTCGCCGGTGGGTGGTGGTAAAGAAAGTAGAGATGCTGGTACAGAAGTCGCTGCTGGGTCTGGTGCGAGTGACATGAATACAACTGGTGATTCTGTTGTTGGGGGTGATTGGGCTGAGAGGATAAGAGATGCTTGGAAGAGTGTCGTAGAGTCAGCATCATATGCTGGGGAAAAGGTTAAAGCAACATCTGATGATCTCACTCCGTACGCTCAGCAGTTGCTTGATTCACACCCATATTTAGGCAAGGTGGTTATTCCAGTTGGTGGTACTTTAACTGCTACTCTTATAGCTTGGTTCTTGATGCCTGTGATTTTGAGGAAATTTCACAGATATGCAATGCAAGGTCCCGTTTCTCTATTGCCAGCAAGCATGTCTGGAGATCCATCTCCTTATGAGAAAAGCTTTTGGGGTGCTATGGAGGATCCTGTGCGATATTTAGTTACCTTCATGGCGTTCTCACAAATGTTAGTGGGTTGTATGTTTACGCTTAGTCATTTTTTAAATGTGTCATTTTGTTTACTATATTTATGGTTATATGACTGCTAACTTTGATTTCCAGTGGCGTAATGGTAGCTCCAACAACTATAACTGCAGAATATCTTGCACCAGTTTGGAGGGGTGCAGTGATAGTTTCGTTTGTATGGTTTTTGCATAGATGGAAAACAAATGTTTTTGCACGGACATTGTCCAATCAAAGTTTACTTGGACTTGATAGGGAGAAAATGCTCGCTCTAGACAAAATCTCATCTATTGGTCTATTTGTGATTGGTATAATGGCTTTAGCCGAGGCTTGTGGTGTGGCCGTGCAATCTATTGTTACTGTTGGTGGCATAGGAGGTAAGTATTAAATCAAATTGAGTCTGATGAATTTAATGTTAGATTCTTAATATTTTTTGGCATCTCTGTTTTCCCTATATCTTTATTTTTCGTTAAAGTTAAGTGTTGATGGAAGCCGAAAAGTCTTGTTGAGATTAGATTTTAGGAAAGAAAACACTGTACAACTAGGTAGTTCTAAGGATTTTGACCTCTAAAGAGAGGGGAGTGAACTTTAGAGAATAAAGTACAGTAATAGCTTTTAATTATCTAATCAACAGTTGTGATTCCAAGTAGATTCAAAGCTTGTTTTATACATGCGCTTGATTTTATTACATTTCTCAACGGTTGATTTTTTTTCTTTCAATCAACAGTTGCAAAGACACTTTATCTTTGAAAGCGCACCCCTTGACTTTAGAGGAGTTGCATTCTAATTTTAGAATTGTAAAACAATGAAGAAAGTCAGCAGTAGGAAAATGAAAAAAATAGAATCGAAACATGCACATAAAGTATTTCTTTTGTTCCATTTAGCAGAAATATCAGCTATCCAGTTGATAAATGTTTTATTTTGTTGCTGACTTGCGCCCGTCCCTTGACAAGTTTTACACCTTTTTTACCACTAAAACAGGGAATGGAAGATTTCATGTTTCTGTCTTTCTTATGCAGGAGTTGCTACTGCTTTCGCTGCCAAGGACATTCTTGGCAACGTGTTTAGTGGTTTATCTATGCAGTTTTCTAAGCCCTTTTCAGTTGGAGATACAATAAAAGTATGTTGATTTAGTAGGTGCAAATTAATGATTGGTCCTTTTTTGGTATAATTTGTTTTCTGAGCTATGGTCTTTCGCTTTAATGCCCCCTGTACAGTTAACTTCTTAGTTGAGGAGTGATAATTAGTTTTTTACTTCTTGCACACTATTAAGTTAAAAAGTCCTTCATTATTGGTGCTTTTCTCAAATTGCACAATATGTAGTGCATATATAGATGTACTTAGTACGTCCAGCGTTAGAATTAGTGTTGAAATGAAACATTGGAGGGCCCAAAATAAAAATAAATATTGGGGACTGTTTTGGAGAAAAAGATACCATGAGTTTGGATTGATTAGCATACTTCTCATGAAATTTTTTGTGAACTGCAAAGAGCATTTCACAAAATTTGGAAATCTTGAAGTGTTCATGCATCAGTGTAGGTCTTCCCCTGGTTAAGTTTCATGTTTCTTACATGTGTCTGAGAATTTGTAAAAATTGCAGGCAGGATCGATAGAGGGTCAAGTGGTGGAAATGGGTCTTACTACCACGTCTTTGCTGAGTTCAGAGAAGTTTCCAGTTATTGTCCCCAACTCATTTTTTTCTAGCCAGGTGGGCCCCGCAATTTAAAATTAGTGAAGCCTACTTGATTGTTTCTTTCTTTCTCTAAAATGCATCTATGCAATTGCCTTTACGAAAGAGAAATCTGTTCTGAACACTTACACATTACTAGTTTATCGTTTTGATCTTTGACACTACTTCATGCTAAGATATGCAGCTAGTTGGAAAATTTTTGTTTGTAGTTTGACTTTCTAAGCACTACTTTGAGCAGGCTTATATATAATTCTCTTGTCTTCCATCCCATAATTCTGATTACAGCGACCTTTTTGCTCCTTGTTTTGTTTTAGTTTTAGATCATAACCTGTTTGCAAGAGAAAAAAGAAATACGAATATAACAGGGAAGAAGAAAATGCTGACATGTGCCTGTGTTTCAAACCATGTTTTTTTTTTCTTATCATGAGCATGATTTTTCTTTTATTTCATTATTCTTTTGGTCAAATAATTTTGTAATGCATTGCTGTCATACCATGTACTGCTCCTTCATGGTCAGATTCTGTTGGATTGGATGTTGTCTTTAGAGTTTAGATTTGTCCAGCCATTTTTTCATCAGCTTTTAAACTGAAGCCAAGATATCTGATTAAATTACTTAATTGCACAGGTGTTTTCATTTTTATAATTCCCTTTGATTTTGGGGCTTCAATTTGTGTACTTGAAAACTTCTCTTTAGGATATATAAATTGAGGTCACACTTCACGTTTACATGTTTGCTTTCTCACACACTATTGATACGAAGCTATGCCTTAATTCTATAAGCATGTTTCGTGCTTGAGCTTTACATGTTGTGACTGTGATATACGTTTTTTCCTCATTCATTGAATGACAATCCTCTTCTCATGCGAACTTTGTAGGTCATTGTGAACAAGTCCCGTGCTGAATATCGTGCCATTATAAGCAAAATTCCTCTGCAAACTGAGGATTTAAGTAAGATTCCCCAGATATCAGATGATGTAAAAAGCATGCTCAGATCAAATGCAAAGGTTTTCTTAGGGAAAGATGTTCCCTACTGTTACTTATCCCGTATAGAAAGTTCATATGCAGAATTGACTCTTGGATACAACCTCAAACATATGGTACCTCACCCATTTGAATCTCTGAATTTAACCATATTATTTTTGTTTCATACTTTATGATTCCTTTTTGTTCATAATTTGGAAAGCTTATTCCTAAAATATATTTTAACAAATTGACGTGCAAGCACAGTGAAACACCTATAGGAAGTACTATATGGAGATTCTATAATTATCTTTTAACTTCCCTTTGCTTTGCTTCATTTTATATTGCATTTATTTTGATTGGATTTCCAGCTTGTTCTAGATTTGTTTTGGAATATTCAAATGATATCTCACTGCACCTAAATTTCAAACACCATACTTAGAGATGATACAGTAATAACTCATAGAAACATGGTACCCCGTAAGTAGGAATAATGGTTTGGCCAACTGGCCAAGGAAACTGATTTTCTGATAAGTTGCTAAAATAGATACAGGAGGATCTATTACGTGCAATGTTCAGAATTAGTTGTGATTCCGAGTGGAATACTGATTACCAAATAATCCCTGGTACGTAAGTTGATAGGAAGTGAGGCAGTTACTATCTAGCAACTCCCGCGACCGTGACCTGTGGTCCCGAAAACTAGGAGCTCAATTAACGATAGTACAGTTTCAGTAACGTACATTTCATATATCAGCATCTGAAAGGAAAATTTTATGTCTCAAATAATAGTACATAGGTGACTTTTTATGCGAGGTTGCCATTTTGAAGTGGTAAGGTCTTTTTTGTAAAGCACTCTGAAGGTAGTTGCGCTCTTCAACTATGGTTTCAGTTTTCCTGCTTTCTATCTTTTTTTCGCACTGTCATTTAGCGCTGTGTCATACAATCTTTTATTACTTCGCTATATTTTAAATTCCGCCATATTTGCATTAACATCTTTTTATCCTCGTATTTATCTTGTATCTTTTACAGCGCAAAGATGAACTATACTCTGCTGAACAGGAAATTCTGCTGCTGGCAGTTCAGATCATTAAAAATCATGGGGTTACTCTTGGCAGCACATGGCAAGAAATGTCTTCTAAATGATATGCTCTGAAAGAAGACAATTTTGGAAGAACTGGTTGCAAGACATCGTGAGCTTTAGCTTTTACTAATGCAATGCTTACAAGGAATTTGTCATTCATTCACACGGAGGCAGTTTTCTAATCCTATAGTTTGCCCTGTGTAGTTGGTTCATTTGCCTTCAGGTTTTAATTTTGATTTACTAAAGAACGCAAATTTTCTCGTTGAGTGAATTCTGGCATTATGTGTTTACTTACGAAGTTATTTTATACATAAATCATAGAACTTAAAAGTTAATATGATATTCTATCTCCATATCTCTTAGAAGTGAGGAGGCTCTCATCCATTTGGGTTTGGAAAGGGTAGTAAAATATTTTAACCAGTGAAGTCATTCGCCGGTGATAGAACACAGAAAGATTAAGAAAAAAAAAAATTGCTACTCTTACTGTAATTGACAAACCTGCAACGTGAAAACCACTACCTTAACTCAAGCTCCTATAATGACAAACATTCCTTCTGCAAAATTATTCTCTCATTGTATATCTGTCCTTCCCCTCTCTGACACAATTGACGACACCATCTTAACTAAATTCCTTAACTCCTCATTCTACCTCCGGGAATAAACCTTGCACGCCCCTATTGTTTGTCTGTCCATCGCTGGATCTAGGTCCAGGACTCATCTGTTCATCTGGCAGTGACTTTGCATGCATCAGTGCTCAATTCAACCAAGATCTCTTATTCCCTCGCTTTGAATGAATTTTCAATCTACACCAATCAAGATTTACCCAAAAGGTTTGTTCATTGATTTTTGTCACAATTAGGAAGTTGAATTTTGAACTGTTTTAAACCGTGGTCATAGAAAAACTGGCCGAGCACAATTATGTAAGACTTCCAAATAGAACAGTGACTTAAACAGAATCCTCACCCAAAGTTACCAATAATTCCTCCGTGCGTTTTATCATCGATTCTATAAAATGACCTGTTCTGTTTGGAACTTCGCCATTTGTATCTCCAAACCTCCACACGTTCTTTCATAACGGCAGCAGTATGTATAGAGACTATCCAAGGGATAGAAGCCCAAATAAAAAATATAATACCAAGTTGTAAGACTTCTATGAAATGACAAGAAATAGAAATATGCAAAATTCACAAAGTCAAGTTTGTATATGTGTATTAAGAAATAGAGTGTTTATAGGTTGACAACCTGACATTACATCTAGGTTATAACCGCACGTGGTACTTACGTGACCACTCTTGTTTTATGTGGACAGTACTAAAAAGCTCACAAAAACTTTTGAACCTTTTAAGTGTTTAACCTTATATACTTAAGTGTGTAACTAGTCATTACTTTCTGACCACATATCTAAACAACTATCTAAGTGCACTCAGGACCTCCAAAGCTCAAATCTTCACATCTTTTCAGTTATGGGACGAATTAACAGGTCTACCATTCCTTTATCCTATAATTCCCTAGCACTGTCATAACTAAGGAATGGACAATACTAAAAAGCCCACAAAAACCTTTGAACCTTCTAAGTGTTTAACTTTACATACTTAAGTGTTTAACTGAACATTATTTTCTGACCACACATCCAAACAACCATCTAAGTGCACATATGGCCTCAACTCATCGTGGTCGCACCTTCTCCTATGCTTCGGCGTTCTCCCCTAAACCCACAAACACAAAAATACCACGTTTTGTCCTCGTCGTCCACCTCTCCCACCGTTTGTCGCACACCACTTCCCCACCTTCCGTCGCGTGCAACTTCAACCGAAAGTTTTCGCTTTTCCCTCACAAACTCTGCACATTCCACCCGCGAAACCCAACCTTTCCTTTCAAACTTTCTAAAAGGTTTTCCCTTGACTCTCCACATTCCACTCGCGAAACCCAACCTTTCTTTTCAAACTTTCTAAACTTAGGAAAAAACCTGTAATACCCCTCCTTACGAAATACACACATGTCCCTCAACCACGTAGGAAAAATTTGCCACATATACGGTTGACAAAGGGTTGGCAACCACGTGTGGTTGTCTAACCCTTTTGTTAACAACCACACGTGGCTGCCAACCCTTTGCTAACTGCATATGTGGTAAATTCCTACGTGGCTGAGGGGCATGTATGATATTTCGTAGAGAGGGGCATTACAGTTTTTTTTGTATGTTTAGAAAGTTTGAAAGGAAAAGTTGGGTTTCCCGGGGTGGAATGTGCAGAGTCTGTGAGGGAAAAGAGAAAACCTTTTAGAAAGTTTGAAAGAAAAGGTTGAGTTTCGCGAGTGGAATGTGCAGAGTCTGTGAGGGAAAAGCGAAAACCTTCGTTTGAAGTTGCACGTGACGGACGGTGGGAAGTGGCGTGCGAATGAAAGGTGGGAGAGGTGGACGACGACAGCGACGACAAAATGTGGTGTTTGTGAGTTTAGGGGAAAACGCTGAAGCGTAGGAGAAGCTGAGACCACGACGGGTTGAGACCATGAGTGCACTTAGATGGTTGTTTGGATGTGTGGTCAAAAAGTAATGCCCAGTTAAACACTTAAATATATAAGGTTAAACACTTAGAAGGTGCAAAGGTTGCAGTGTGTTTTTGAGTACTGTCCATTCCTTACTTACGACAGTGATAGGAAATTATAGGATCAAGTAATGACAGATTTGTTTATTCATCCAATAACTAAAAAGATGTAAAGATTTGAGTTGGGGAGGTCATGGGTGCACTTAGATGGTTGTTTGGATGTGTGGTCAGAAAGTACTGTCCAGTTAAACACTTAAGTATATAAAGTTAAACACTTAGAAGGTTCAAAAGTTTTTGTGGACTTTTTAGTATTGTTCACGTAAGACAAGAGTTGCCACCTAAGTGTCATGTCCGGTTGTAACCTGGGTGTAATGCCACGTAAGGTTGTCAACTTATAAGCACTCTTTTTTTAAATTGAAACTGAGAGAAACTTTCAAATTTTTAAAAATTATTTATTTAATAAATTTTATATAAAGTAGACCAATTAAAAAGGTAATGGATAAGAAAAATGCTAAGCCCTATGTGACACTGCTCTAAAGAATAGGCTTGTATATTTAACAAACCGTTAAACCCTAACTCAAGAAGCCTTAATGATCCTATTCAGCTTCATATTTTGCTTCTGGATTCATTTCTTAAGAAACTGAACAAATGCAGCTATGTAATGATCTTGGTGCAGCTTCACGTTTCCTACAATTGTAGCAGCTTCCCTTGTATTAACTCTGATATTCTTCCCTTCCTCCAATACCATAGCTTGTTTAATAGATGTTGCAATGTCACTTCTAGTGAATGACCCATCTTCATTTCGTTTAACTTCAATGGCTAGACCCTTGTTAACCAAAAACCTTGCATTAAGAGGTTGATCTGCAATGAAGGGTAATACAACTAGGGCATGACCAAACTGCAAGGTTTCAATGACAGAACCCCAGCCAGAGTGAAACAAAGACCCCCCAATACATGGATGTGCCAATACTTCCTGTTGTGGTATCCATCCCATGCAAACAATCCCTCTCTTAGATGTCCTTTCAATGAATCCAAAAGGTAAAGAATCTTCATCATTGCTTGCCCAACTTGGTTTTCTGAGTGCCCATAAAAATGGCAATTCAGACTCCTCAACTCCATAAGCTATCTCAAAAACTTCATCCTTGCTCAGCTTGCACTCACTGCCAAACCCTACAAATAAAACTGATTTGCATGCTTGTCTATCAAGCCACTCAAATATCTCACCCCTAAACCCATCAACAATTCCTCTCTCTACAGGCAATAGACCTATGGGAATCACAGGCTTCCCAACTAGTTTCTGAAATGCATTCAAATATTCTGCTTCAATCTCGTAGCAACTACGAAATAATATAGCTTTGGAGGCACTAAATACCTTTGCAAGCCTTTCTAAGTCCCCTACCCCGGAAGCATTTTCCTGGTAGAGATTAGCATAAAAAGCACTTGCCTCATGTCTTTGAAAAGCCACTGATGAAGGAAATGTCACCCATTCTGGTGGTACTGTTAAACTTTCTGGAGATAAGGGAGCTTTTCTTGTGCCTGGTGGTCCTAGGAATGCCATTGCAGAAGCCGAGTAAACAGAAAAGAAGATTAACTTCAGCTGAAGCTCTTGAACAATGTCTGTCATCCAGTGAGGAAAAAAATCACAAATTATCCAATCTGGTAACTGATTGGCCACAAGTTGCTTCACAACATGTTGCAGCTTATCATATGCCAACTTTAAGTACTGAATTTTTTCAAATGGAATGTCCACGGTGGCCTCAACACCTTCTGGCAAGAGCTCTTTATCCAATTGTGGCATTGGAAGTTGCACCAGATCAATCAAATGAGCTAAAGTTGAAGGAAGTTTAGGAAGCCTTTGAATGTTTTTGGGGGTTGATAAGAAGGAGACATGAACACCAGCTTTGGCTAAGGCTATGGAAAGTTGGAAAAATGGGATCAAGTGGCCAAAGGCAGACCATGGAATCATCACTACGTGAATTGTATTCTCTGCCATTTCATAGGTCTGCTTACTGTATATGCTCTTCTTGCTCCACTTCGCTTAAGCATAGATATGTGATCACTTCTTTCAATTACTCTCCTACATTTTAAAGTTTGTATTCACAATGAATGTCTGCAACAGGGAGAAAATATCAACAATGTTGATCATGGCAATTACAAGGCTAATGAGGGTGTTTTGATTAGGTTCCTAACTATTTGAGGCTTAAAAAAGTTTAATATTTTCCAAAAAAATTGAATTATTAAAAAAATTATCATATATATATATATATGAGAAAATTACCCTTTACCTTCTGCTTTAATTAAATTAAATGACACTGATTCCTTTAATTTAAATAAACACTCACATTACTCTCATTATTTATAATTTTCAAATCTTTATATATATATATATATAATATTATATTATTTTCAACATTTTTAATTTTCTTTTAGAGATATTCTCTTAATTAGATATTACTAACCAGCCAAAGGAAATTCTCTTAACTATCTTAAAATATGCTCTTTTATTTTTTTAATATATTTAAAATTTTTAACTATCAATATTCTTTAATATATTCTCTTTCATCTATTTTCTAAATTAAATTTAAATTATTTTAGAAGTAGTGATCAATAATTAAAAGCAATCTTACAAACTCTATAGATTTAAATATATTTATATATTCAAATAAAATCATGTAGTATGTATATTAATTATAATATAATTTATAAATAAAAATATTTATTTACTATGAAATTTAATTATATAAAATATTAAAAACTTCACGTAGTACTTCTCCACAGAATAGAAAAGTTTCTCTTAAAATTTTGCTCTTGATACTGAAGCATAAGGAGGAGGTGGATGAAATTACCAGTGAATGATGATGTTCTGAGGAATTTCCTTCACACACAGACTCTGTGTTCTTCTCACTACCTATATCAATCATATTTTCTATGTTATTTTCTCTTTCTCTGTTATTTTGATGAAGAAACTCTCTTATAGTATTTATAACAAAAAATGAGAAGAATGCTTGGAAAAAGAGTGATGCAGAGCGTGTGAGCGTGAAAACTGGAGGGAAAGAAGACATGCATGCACCAAAAACTAAACAAATAAACAACTCTTTCTCTCTCTTTTTTTTTATTATTTTATTATTAATTTAATTAATCTCTTTTCTTAACTAATTAAGAAGATTAGAACAAAGGTGCTGCTTATAAACACACATTATGAAACTATTCTAACTTACTTTCTCTTATTAATAGTAAATTATTAAAAATAGAAAACCATAACAAAATTATTATTTTTTATAACTTTTAACACATTTCAACTTATGAAAATGAGATGTGTTAAAAAATAAAACTAGGTTTCTGGGTGGGAAAGCTTACATAATATCGTATTGTTTACTCCAAATATCACTGGAAACTACAACTTCATGAAATTCCCATGGCGAAAGTTGTAACAAAATCTAAAAAATAATAAAAATATCCATTCTCTGTATTCCATGATAAATTTCTTTTATACAAAATTATATGAAACATTAAAATTGAAATATAAAATGCAAAACTTTCCCATGGCCTGAATTTATCTCTAAAGTAAATAATCTCTTCTTCAGACAAGGATAAAAGTGTTTCTTAACATTCACAGTTATTTTAGCATTTTCATGTTCATCATCAGATGCGAAACCTTCTTTTTAGTTGGCAAGAAGACCCTCATCGTATGCCTCAAATCTTAGTAATTATCTGTTTTGGTAAGCTCGCATGATTCCACAGAGGAATATTTCGAATCTTAAATTGCAACTTATACGTCAAGACACCTCATAGTATTATATCATTCATCTCCTTTCAATCTCATAATGAACAATCAACATTCAAGAAAAATTGAGAGTATATTACATTCAGTGAGAGTCTGTTAAGGTTTTTTCTTGAAATCTGAAAAAAGGTGTTCTTAGTAAAATTATATTTTTATTTATTATCATGTTATTTTTTCTACTAACTTATTTTGGCAATGAGTTAACGTGAATTGATATTTTTCCAGTATAGATTATATGACATTGATATCGAAATATTTGGTTTCTGTAATTCATAATATGGGTTAACCGAACACTGAATAATCAAGAAATCGTCTAAGAACACTGGGCAACTGCTTCATGCGAGATTAAATTTTAATCACAACATCATACACGAATCATCTTGTAAACCATGATTAAGAAGTCAATTGGGTTTACTTAGACTCATTTTCATCGTCTATACAAATTGAACATGATGGGTATAAATAGGTGAATCTTCTAAAGATAATGAAATTCGACTTTGTTATACCAAACATACTCATAACTAACTTATCGTCTAAACATCAAATATCAGAGAGAATAGTTTGCAAGTATCCTATGGAGACTAAGAATCTAAAATAAATAATCAAGAATATAACAGTTGAGTCAGAACGTGTAAGGTGTTATCCGATTCTAAAATATTCTATAACCAGATGACATCTTAAACTTTCTAATTCAACTCTTCGATCTTCGATTCTTTAATCATGGTTCTTAGTCTCCCCAAGATATTTTCAATTATATTTTTACTCAAGTCACTTATTGGTCTTAGTATATTCAATATAACAGAAATCAAAAAATCCTAGGTATACTATCATGTTGGGCATGTGCTTGTATGACGGAAAAGGATGGATCCAAGTAAATCAATTGACTTATTAATAATAATTTGTAATGTCTTTATTCTATGTTGTTTGATAACAGTGATTAAACTCTAACGCTGAATCACCAAGTATAACCTCAACATGTCCGCATACTAGTTAGTTACACGATCAATATTCTACTTAAATCGCAGATAAATTGTGATAGAGTCAAACAAAAAAACAATAAAATTCACTTTATGAGATGAAGTCCACAACAGAAAAATAAATCAACAATAATTATTAATTTGGAGAAAACCTCTCAATAGAGATCCAAAAACCTACTAGACGGCCAATACTTTGATAATAATAAAATAAAGATACAATGAATCTCACAAAAACTAATCAAAGAGAATATCAATACAACTCTTCCTAATCCTTAAATAGTCACCAATAATAGCCCAAAATATCAACAAATTAAAATTTAACAAGAAAGAATTAAAAGATCTTTGTTCACGAAATTTTCTAGAAACAAAACAGAGTCCCGATTTCAAATGTGACCGTCCAAAATGAAGTATTGTGAGTGATAGACTCCAGTCAAAATTTCAAAGCAATTGGAGATTTGGAGAAGATTTCACCGTTGAATTTCCGAAACAATTGAGACTAAGATTTCTCACGCCCTTCTACAAACCTCTAGAAATCTTCAGTAAAATTATAACTCAATCAAACAAGGTTTCATTATTGGATCTTCAAACAATCAACCCAGGTTTTGCAGAAAAAAGCATTGAATTGTGTTTGTCTCTCTCTTCTTTGAAGTGGTTGTTTACACATTTCTCCACACATATAAATGCTCTCTCAAAGTTACATATCCTTAATGTTATTCTTTTACCTTAATTATAATATAGATGCATACTAATTATAATATGGATGCATTATATTGGATTTATCCCCTATGGTCATGGACATATAAAAAAATAATGGATTTAGACCAACAAATTGATATTTTGACATTTGAAACATAGAGATGCATCTCACTTACAATCTTACATGCATTTTTATTCTATTCTTATTATCAACTGACTATATCTTAATCACTATACTTTCAATTTTCACCTTTGTGCAATTTGGTTTTCTGGCATAACACTCTTTAAGGTTTATGCGACAAATGGTGACCTTTGCACAATATGTAACCAATTGGGGTTTTTTTTTTCTTTTCTTGCATGATTATTCCTTCAAAATTTCAGTCTTTGATTATTCTTTAGCAGAAACAACAGCAATAAGACGTAGGACTTTCTGACGTTGAAACCGTTCAAACCAAAACAATGAGATGACAATAACAGAGTTGGCTGCTGTTGCTATCCTGCAGTGAGGATTAATCTGTCACTCAATATCAGTCATACCCTTCCAATTTAAATTTATAAATATGATAATTCTTTTGAGAAAGGTAATTTACTCAATTTCTTTAAGATTCTTAAAAGAACCTGCATGTTTACAAAGTCAAATTATTAGAAGAGTAAGACTGATAATAATAAGTGACAGTTTAATGCTCATTGTAGGAAGAAACAGCTGCCAGTTCTGTTATTGGCTTCTCACTATTTGAGTTCGAAGAGTTTCAAAATCAAAAAGGTTTCAGTTCTTGTTGAAGGTGTTACTGTTAACACAAACCTCAAACTGCAGTTTTTGAAAGAATTGTAATGCCAAAAAAACAATTTGGTTACATATTGCATAAGAAATAAAGGGTACTTAATAATCTGCAAGTACCTTAGAGTTTTGCTGAAGAAATAAATTGCACAAGCATAAAGAAAAATAAAGATAGTGAATACTCAAGAGATATGCATTGATAATAAGTAGAATAAAAATGTATGAATTGATTATAAGAGAGGTACATACCAGTTTCAAATGATACATTATCATTTTGCTGCATTAAATTAGAAATGAAAAATAGGTAAAATGGCCACTACTTACACAAATCACACACACATTTACACTACAATTTAAAGATGAAGTTTGTACAATAAAATTAATCAAAAAAAAAAAAAAATACCAACACCATAGACTCATACATCAATTAGCCTTTTACGTGAAAGCATTTTGGATTGTATAAGCCTCAAATAGAGATAAATAATAATAATAATAAATTATTCAAGAGACC
>Ga0209700_106722_pt1 | contig 17342 bp, 15 predicted proteins | sample SiratroredBW_FD_187528 | JGI IMG/M metagenome (GOLD analysis project Ga0209700, IMG submission 187528) | Root nodule microbial communities of legume samples collected from California, USA - Siratro red BW (SPAdes) (version 2) | ecosystem: Host-associated > Plants > Roots > Nodule | place: USA...
AAAACCATGCACTTGTGGATGAGGAATGCCAAATTTATTTAATTTTCTACTGTGGGAGATCAACTTCAGTTCTCCCCGTTCCTATACAAAGCCATAAAACAATACATATTCATAATTGCTATGTACCAAATTAAATTTAAACTAACAAAACAATACAAAAAATTTGAAATAGTTTACCTCACCAGCCCACAACCTATATGCAACATGATCAGCATAACTAACCAAAACAGAAGGATTAGAAGGACCTCCTGGGAATCCTACTGCATCATCATCAGGACAAATATTTTGAACAATAGCAGGTCCAGTTCCATCATGCGTATCCCCTCGCCTCACGGAGGCTGTCGGTCTCTCTCAGATTTCAGGCTGAGATGAACCTCCTCTAGTCCTCGCCATAATCCTGAAATGAACCATACATATAAACTTACAATTCTTACAATTGCGGATTACACAAACATTAAGACATTCAAAATTTGGAGTCTCTACGGTTTGTAGAAACCATAGGTAATTCAAATTTTCTACTGTTCTACGGTTTGTACAAATCGTAGAACAATAAAACATATTTTTCTGTTCTGCGGTTTGTACAAACCGTAGAACAATAGCAATTTTTTCTTCTTCTGCGGTTTGTACAAACCGTAGAATAGTACAATTTTTTTTTCTTCTGCGGCTTATACAAACCGCAGAATAGAAAAAAATTTCTACTGTTATACGGTTTGTACAAACCGTAGAAGAGAAAATTTGAATTATCTATGGTTTCTACAAACCATAGAACTGTTTGACAGTGAAAAAAAATTGGACCATCGCCGTCCTCCGCCACCAATCCACCACAACTACCTCTACAATCTAAAATTAAACTTACAATGATGCTTACCTTCCTTTCAATTGCTTGAATGGGTGCCAAAATGATGGAAGTTGAAGGTTGTGGGTTACGGTTTTCACGAACCGTGAATGGAGAACAATGATGAAGAACCAAGCCAACAACCAAGCAACCAAGGTGCAATCAATGTAGATTTGCACTGGCAAACTGGGATACAAGCACTGAAAGTGGAGGTGGAGGTGAAGGGGGAGGTGCAGCCGTCGTCGAATGGGGTGCAGTGGCGTGGGAACGGGGTGCAGGCAAAGTTGAGGAAGAAAGGATGTGAAGGGTGGTGGAGGGTATTATGGGATACACTAGTAGAAAAAACACATTCCACGGCAGGAATATCATCGCGGTTAAAAGGAAAAGGCAACTAAAAATAACGCAGTGACATTTTTTAAATTAAGTGCAACCATACCACCGCGGTTGGAGCAAGAACCGCGATAATTCAAAATTACAGGGACATATAAACGCGGTTGTTTAAACAACCGCCCTTGTATATCCCCTGTTTTAGGGTTTTGCGCGTTAACTCTTTCCTTCCTCTCTCGCTTTCATCTTTCTCTCGTTCCCTCTTTCTCTTGACGAGTGGCATTTGGGTCGTGCAATGTCATTCCACCTAAGGTCTCTTCATCTTCTTCTTCTTTTTCCACCGCCAACCCCACCACCACGTATCTTCCTCTTTTGCTTTCTCTCGCAAAGCTACGTTTCAGGTCATCACTCGTCTTCTTCCTTCTACTGCTTTTATGAACTATATAATTTCTTATTTAGTTTTAACTTTTTTTTTAATCGATGTTGAGGTTGTTTTAACAGTAGAACTATATAACTTCTACTGCCTCGCCAGGTCGCCAGTGCAGTCGTGCATGTCCCTAAGCTGCGTTCTAGGATTGGCTACTTCTCTCGGGTCACATAGAGCGAGCCACAACCTCACCCTTGCTCCCAGTGTCCAGCCCACCACCATCCTCATCGATGAAACCACAAACATGCCAAACCCCAGCGTGATGAACTCCATTGTTGGCAAAAGCTGGTCGGGTAGCCGCCAACATTGATGGTATGTTTTCCTCTTACTCTGTATCTCTTACTTTGAGTTTGGTCTCTTTATCTTTTCAATGCTTCACCTGCTTTTGCCATTTTCGAATTGATCATGTCAAGTTTCGGAATGGACAGAGCTTCCAGCGTGAGGGAGAGACTGCAAAACACCCTCCCTAAGTACAGGAATGAGTTGATCTCTCTTCTCTCTAGGTGAAATTTAAGTTTTCATTTTGGCAAAATGTTGTATGCTAAATATGTGTGTGATAAGTAAAATAATTACTCATTTTCTCTTTTTGTTGTTAAGGTATGTTGCCGGGGGCAAAGGATTACTACAACCACAAGACCTACTGGATCATGTAGAAAAGATTATTCAAGAGGATGAAGGGATGCAGAAACTCAAAGAAGGTCCCTTGTTTAAAGAGTTAGAATCTACACAGGTTAACTCAATATATCTAAGTTATAGCTTTGATAAATTGCAGATAATGCTTGAATTTTCTTTAGGTTTTCTTGTTTTAGCAGATTTTACAAAGCTACTGTTTCTATTGTCACAGCAAGCCATAGTTCTACCACCTTTTGTGTCTATAGCTTTGCGTCCAAGACCTGGTGTTTGGGACTATTTTAGTATTAATGCATTTGAACTCAGTGTGGATAGTCTGAATGTTGCAGAATATCTCCGAGTCAAAGAAGAACTAGTAGATGGAGAGTAAGTGTTATGAGGACCACACGTGACCTCCCTTCACTTTCTTATGAGGACCGAAGGCAAGAAAATGCATGGAAAAAATGGTATGGCAACATATCAGCGCGGTTGTAGAGAAAACCGCGCTTGTATGTTGCAATGACAACACCTTTTTTTAGTCATATGAGTATTTTTTAACACAGTTGTTAGAGAACCGCGGTGGTATGTTATACTTTCCATCGCAGTTGTACAACCGCGATCATATATTTAGTATTTTTTATCGCGGTTGCATCTAACGCGGTTCTGGAACCGCGCTTATAAACCTTATATAACCGCAATTAAATGTCTTTTTTCTACTAGTGATATGAAATGTTTTAAAGAGGATTAAATGATAAATTTGCCTAGACTATGGAGGTGCAGGAAGATGATATGGATGTGCAGGAAGAAGCAGTCTAGTTATCATCGGTTTGATCCTCGCATCCTCCAAAAATATATTATTATATCAAATCTTTTGCATTAATTTGGTTCATGCATGTTATTGATAATTAATATTTTATTTTACCAAGACTACATTTAATATTGGGAAAATATCTGTGTCTATTTGTGTTCTATAAGGAAGTTGACATTAACTTACATTAACTTTTACGGTACTAGTGTTCACTTTATGGCCGACACAAATCTAACACATAAAATATCAATTTTCATCATTTTAGATCTGTTTTTGACAATTCTTGTATGATGCCTGATTAAATAATATAACAACTATTACAGTTCTCAAACATGATTTTAACAGATTCATGTGTGGTTAAATTGTTGGAAGATTGGAGTAGTATGTCCTTTTTAATTAGATTTTATCTTAGGAAATCCATGTGAATTGTTTATATATTTGACATGTAAATAGGTTAATCACTCTCTTTTCAAAACAAGATTTTCCACTTCCACACACACATGAATCATATAATGAAATCTAAGTAGTAAATGTTGTAGGATCGGTACTATTTAAGATTACTTCGAAAGCTCGGCCTATAAAAAAAATTTCAACATATTTTTTGTAATTAAATACTTTTACATTGATGTTAGCCTAACCAACTTGCAGCACAGGATAAATAAACTACACTCCCCAACAAATTTTAATGATATATTTTTATTTACTTAATTAATATAACTGTACAATTTTGATCTAAACACAATAAAAATATTATTATATTTTGAAATAAAATTATTGAATGAAGAAAAAATAGTATTGAATAAAAATCTCACCTACATCCTGATAGAAAACCTGTAAACAGTTTTTGTGGTAGATTGATGAAGGAGTATGAGAGAGAGATATTGGGAGGGGAGCGTTGGTAATTATCCATTTTGGCCATGAAAAGGCCGAAAAGGAAACATGAGAATCCATCCATGAGATGCATCACTGTCGTTAAAAGCAGACACAAACTGCACTACATGCATCTTTTTGAAATGCAGCAGTACCTTCAACAAGTTGTGATGGTTAAAGCTGCCTCTCACATGTGTGACCAATCACTGGTTGGTTGGTGCTCATTTTCAAAGCTAATAAGCACCTAACCATATATAACCCCTCACCAAAATCTTGGCATCTACCCTTTGCTTTGCTTAGCAAGCATTGATTATGAACTAAGCAAAGCATGGTGAGTTGTGAGTCAACTCTTCTTTCAACACATTACCGGTAGGAACCCACGTGAGTGAGCCCCCTCGTGCTGAAGTGGCTAGGTCACTAATGTCTCATCCGAGTTTGGGAAAAGAAAAATTATTCTATTCTTGAATAAGTCCAAAAAAGAGTATGATACTAGCTGTTATTATCGAAAATAGAACATCTTTTTAGTTGTTAAATGGAGTGAGATTTTCTATTTATTTGAAGCGGATTATATACAATTACTAATGATAATAAGAAATAAACAAGAATTAAAAAAAGAGTCCATTTGCAAATAACGATAAATAATAAAATAAGAATATAACAAATTATAAAATATTTTTAATAGGTATCTTATATATAGATTTTCATGATATTTTAACTCTTTTCTTATCTATGTAATCCAATATCAAATATGACACTAGTGATATACTTTAATATATATATATATATATATATATATATATATATATATATATATATATATATATATATATAAGTATATATATTAATTTTTAATTTGTTTATAATAATTGATTTATAATATATTTAAGTTATATTTTGAGTATTTTAAGAATATCCTATATAAATAAATATAATGTGGAAAATAAGTAAAATATATAAGAAGAGAAGTTTATATATTAAAATATTTTATAAATTTCAAGCGTACGATTACAACACTCACAAGCAATTTTAAATGAATAAACACAATTGTTAAGATATTTTTATAAATCTAATTGAACAAACTCTCTTTTATAGTTTCTTTTATAGTTGGATGACAATTGAATAAACTCTCTTTTATAGTTGGATGACAAATTAGTAACATACAATTTAATAAAGTTGAGAATAAAGAAAGATTTAAGCTTGATGCTTTTACATTGTTTCATATATAAAACAAGATTATCTTTAGTTCTTGGTTAACTTGATCAAGTTTCACTAGGTCGATTATCACTAATACAAAAATAAGTATTTTTTGGACTATAATCACTCTTGCTAACACTTAGTATTGTTTGAACCACAATAACTCTTGGGTAAGACTTAGTATTGTTTGGAACACAACCACTTCTAACTAAACAACTCAAGTATTGTTTGGAATGTAACGACTTCTGGCTAAGAGTGAGTAGTCTTTGGATTGTAGTCACTCCTAGCTAAACAACTTGCTTATAAGAAGGTGTGTTCAAACAAACACTTGTTCGCTCAATGAAAAGGTGTTGCATCTTACGACATATATAAGATTTGATTCACTTTTCTAGATATTTAAAGAACACAACAATGTTCTATGAACGAGCTAGGTTTTGTACGCTTAAGATCTTATCTCTATACAAAGTTGCTCATAACTTCATAAGTTCATCTCTTGGTTGTTGTTTTAAACGTTATTCTTTGAAGACATTCTCAATATATAGAGATTTTTAAAAGAGTTGTTGCAAATCTTTAGTTGGTCACTCTGAGACAAAAGAAGTCCTTGATGACATATCAAACGAGTCTAATCAAGAATGACATATAAATTTGATGGCAGACACCCTTTACAATAGTGCTAAAGATTCTTTGACATACGTTTTGTTCGAGAAGCACATTAGGTAGTTTTTCATAATAATGAAAAAATTGTTGATGTATATAAATAATTGAAAAGAAATTTTCAAAAGAGCTTGCAGTCTCTAGAAAGCTCTCTGACGAAAATGTACAACTCCTAAAAAAAGGGTCTACAGTAGAACCTTGAACTTCAAAGTACCAATTTTGAAAAGGTGAAAAAGGAATTGCCTTTGGTCAGGAAGAGTCTGAGAAAAGGACCTATAGACGCTCAAGATAAGAAGACACTAGAAAGTATGTTATTAGAGAATACTCAACTTTATAGTATATAAAGTTATAACATCATGTCACTTAGAACCAACTTACTACCCTTCCATAAACACATAGCTAAAGTATACCTCTTTTCATCAGAATCACCTACAAAATTTGATTCAACATAACCTCCAACAACTATTTTTTATCTTTCAAAACATAATGCTACATTTGACGTTTATTTGAAGTATCTAAGGATTCTCTTAATAGTACTCCAATGCTCTCTACTAGGATTTGTCATAAACCTACTAATTGATCTCACTACTTGTGTAATGTACCTTGTACAAATTATATGGTACTCAAGACATTGTCATCCTTTCTACTTCATTGTTAAAACTCATATTTATATAACTTACAATTAATAGGAAGTGGGGTAGAAACTTTCTTATAATCTTTCATGTTGAAGCATTTCAAGACTTTTATAAGTATATTATTTTAAGAATGCCAAACTTTCCTATCTTTTCAATCTTGTTGAATTTGCATTTCTAAAATCTTGTTTGTTGGTGACAAGTTCTTCATTTCAAACTTCCTAACCAATTGTGCCTTTAATTCCTAGATTTGAGCTTTACCACCTATAAGTTATCACATACAACAAGATGATAAAATCATTCATACCAAACCTATTATAATAGGTACAATGATTTGAACTCAGTTTGTTGCAACCAATGCTAATAAAGGAGTCAAATCTCTTGTACTAACACTTGGGCACTTGCTTTAGATATATAGAGATTTGGTCAACTTGCAAACCAATTTTTCTTGTTTTCTAAATTCTTTTGGTTAGAACATGTTATATGTTGAACTAAATTTACTAGTTTGCCCTTTTGTGTTTAGGGTTTTGAATATTCCCTTATTGTATCTCATTTTTCAATTGAGAAAATAGAGAGTCGTTTTAACAAACCGGTATCACAGCTCTAGGTTTACGTCAAAACCCTTCATCTTCACAACCGTCTCCACTGCCCAGTCCGCACCGCCGCCTCCGCTGCCCAGCCGCCGCCGTCGCCTCCGCTGCCCAGCCGCCGCACCACCACTGCCGCGTTCGCTCCAGTCACCGCTGCCCAGTCCGTGCATTGCCACCGCTGCCCAGTCCGCGCACCGTCGCTACCGCCTCTACAGCCGCACTCCTCTAACCACCGTAATCGTGCGAGACGCCACAATTGTGGTTCTACGCATTTTGTCTTTTGTTTCGGTGTTTGATTGTTGGTTTGTGGCTCCGTATTTGGAAGAAAATGTCGTCCAAATTTGATATTGAGAGGTTTGATGGGAGGACGAGTTTTGCACTTTGACAAGTGCGGATGACTACCATATTGTCCACCCTTGGCATCAAGGATGGTATCTATGGTAGAGAAGTCGATGCGGAAATGACGGATAAAAAGTGGAAGGAAATGGATGATAAGGCTCTTTCCACTATTCAGTTGTGTTTAAGTGATGCAACACTTCAAGAGGTTCTCTCGGAAATGACCGCTATGGGTTTGTGGAAGAAGTTGGAGGAGACGTATATGAAGAAGTCTTTAACAAATCGGTTGCGGTTGAAGCTACGCCTCTACACTCTTCATATGGCCGATGGTACATCTATTTCCGATCATATTGTGGAGTTTACCTCCATCTTGAATGATTTGGGAAAGTTAGATGTCAAGGTAGAGGATGAGGACCAAGCTTTGTTGTTGTTGTGTTCTTTGCCTACACAATATAAGTCGCTTAGGAACATGATGATTTATGGTAGGGAGAAAATTTCTATTGAGGATGTGAAGGGTAACCTGCAAGCCAAATTGCACTTGGATAATGAGATGACCAGTGTTGATAAAGGAAGTCAAGGTGTTGGTTTAGTGGCCGAACGGGGGAGGTCTAAGGATAAAACCCCAATGGGAAGTAGAAGTCGGTCAAAGTCAAAGCACAAGAATCTTACATGCAATTATTGTAAGAAGAAGGGACACATAAAGACCAATTGTTTTATTTTGTAGAATAAACAAAAGGCTCGTGGAGGTGTTGCTTCAGAAGAGGTCAATATGGCCAAGGATTATGACACATAGTTCTTTGTGTGGTTGATAATTGTGTCAATGATGAGAATGCTTGGATTATGGACTCGGGTGCTTCTCAACACATGACTCCAAATAGGGATTGGTTTGTGACATATGAGCCTTCAAGTGGAAAAGTTCTTATGGGAAATAATCATTTGTGCAAGGTTGTAGGTGTGGGCTTTGTAAAGATTAAATTCCATGATGGAAAGATACAAAAGTTGACGGGTGTGAGACATATACCCGATTTGAGTAAGAATCTGATTTCTTTAGGGTCTCTTGAAGAGAAGGGATGTAAGTTTCAAAGTGATGGTGGAGTTCTTCGTGTTTCAAAGGGAGGTCTCACCATTATGAGAGGAAAGAGAGTTGGAAATCTCTATTTCTTGTAAGGGTCCACAGTCACAGGCTCGGTCTCCGTTGCGAGCTCGAATCCTACCTCGGATGTTGATGTTACGAAGTTGTGGCATATGAGGTTGGGACATATGAGCGAGCCGGGAATGACCATTTTGAGTAAGAGAGGCTTGTTATGTGGTCAATGCACAAGTAGCTTGGAGTTTTGTGAACATTATGTATTTGGCAAGCAAAAGAGATTGAGCTCTCAACGGCCATTCACCGGACCAAGGAAACGTTGGATTACATCCATTCGGATCTTTGGGGACCTTCTCGTGTGCCATCTAAAGGTAATGGTTCTTGCTATATGCTTACTTTCATTGATGATTTTTCAAGAAAGGTTTGGGCTTATTTGTTGAAGGAGAAAAGTGAGGCCTTTAAAGTGTTCAAGGAATGGAAGACACTCTTGGAAAATCAGACTGGAAAGAAGATCAAGAGGTTGAGGACTGATAATGATTTAGAATTTTGTAACCACCAATTTGATGAGTTTTGAAAAGGTCGAAGGAATTGCTAGGCACAAAACAGTGGTTAATACTCCACAACAAATGGAGTTGCGGAAAGAATGAATCGTACATTGCTTGAAAGGGCTCGTTGCATGCTTTCCAATGAGGGTCTTGGCAAGGAGTTTTGGGCGGAAGCGATTAGCACGGGATGTTATTTGGTGAATCGATCTCCCAACACCTCCATAGAGTACAAAACACCTGAAGAAGTATGGTCGGGTAAGCCGGTTGATTATTCAAACTTGAGGGTGTTTGGTTGTCCTGCTTATGTTCATGTAAATGAAGGGAAGTTGGAGGCAAGAGCAAAGAAGGGCGTTTTTGTTGGGTATCCCATGAATGTGAAGGGGTACAAGGTGTGGTGTCCCGCATCTTCTAAATTTCTCATTTCAAGAGATGTCACTTTTGATGAGTCGGCTATGTTGATATCCAAGGATGTTGTGCTCAAGCCGACCATTATGGAGAATGAGAAGATTGACAAGAAGGTGGAGTTTGAGGTGCCAGTCCAACAAAGTGAGGAAGAAGAGGCTATACCACATGAAGATGCTCATCCGGAAGAACAAGAAGTTGAAGAGCAACCATATTTGTTGGCAAGACAACGTGAAAGAAGAGAAATTAGAAAACCGGTGAGATATGCTGATTTTGCTTATTGTTTTGCAGCTGCCGAAGAGGTGGAGTATAGTGAACCATCATCTTACAAAGAAGCTATTTCTTCCAAAAATGCAACGGATTGGGTTTCCGCCATGAATGAAGAGCTTCAATCGTTGGAAAGAAATCACACTTGGACTCTTGTGAAGCCACCTAGTGGTAAGAAGATTGTGGGTTGCAAGTGGGTTTTCAAGAAGAAGGTAGATGGTTCAAGACCAGAAAGTCTTCGGTATAAGGCAAGACTTGTGGCGAAGGGTTATAGTCAGGTTCAAGGTGTAGACTTTAATGAAGTATTTTCTCCTGTTGTCAAGCATACCTCCATTCGAGTTTTGCTCTCTTTGGTGGCAATCAAGGATTTGGAGTTAGAGCAGTTAGATGTGAAAACTGCTTTCTTACATGGTGATTTAGAAAAGCAAATTTACATGAAGCAACCAGAGGGTTTTGAAGTTGTGGGAAAGGAGAATCATGTATGCTTGTTGAAGAAGTCACTCTATGGCCTCAAACAATCACCTCGGCAATGGTACAAGAAATTTGACTCATTCATGGTTAGTATAAATTTCTCCCGCTCTAATTATGACAGTTGTGTCTACTTCAAGAAGTTGAGTAGCGGAGAATTTATCTACTTGTTGCTCTATGTTGATGATATGTTGATTGCTGCTTCCAATATGGAAGAAATTGTAAGATTGAAAGAGCAACTTGGTTCGGCATTTGAGATGAAAGATTTAGGGGCTGCCAAAAGAATCCTTGGCATGGAAATATCAAGGGACCGGCCCAATCGAAAACTCTTTCTCTCACAAAAGGAGTTTGCAGGAAAGGTAATCCGTCGTTTTGGCATGGAGAAAGCCAAGATTGTTTCCACCCCTCTTGCAACACATTTCAAGCTTTCAGCTGCTATGAGTCCTAAGTCCGAACATGAGAAGAAGTATATGGAAAATGTTCCATACTCAAGTATAGTTGGGAGTCTTATATACTTAATGGTGTGTACTAGACCCGACATAGCTCAAGTCGTTAGTGTGGTGAGTAGGTACCTTGCTTGTCCTGGAAAAGGACATTAGGAAGCGGTAAAATGGATCTTTCGCTACTTGAAAGGTACCATTAATGCTCATTTGGAGTTTGGAGGAAATGAGATACTAATGGGTTATGTGGATTCGGATTTTGGTGGTGATTTAGATAAGAGGAGGTCTTTGACAGGTTATGTTTTTACTCTTAGAGGGTGTGCAATTAGTTGGAAGTCAACACTTCAATCCACTATTGCACTCTCTAGCACGGAAGCAGAGTACATGGCAATCACGGAGGCTATTAAGGAGGCTATTTGGCTCAAGGCATTTCTTGGTGAAATTGCTTCTCTTGGTGATCCTATCATGGTATCTTGTGACAACCAAAGTGTCGTTCATTTGACAAATGACCGGATGTTCCATGAGAGGACTAAGCACATTGATATACGGTATCACTTTGTGTGTGATGTGATTTCTGAAGGTAATGTGCTTGTGAAGAAGATTAGCACCGAAGAGAATCCAGCTGATATGCTCACAAAGCCTCTTCCCATTGCAAAGTTCAAGTTTTGCTCAAAGACAATTTCAGTCTGTTATTAGTTTGTTTTTGAGTTTGTTCTAGTTAATTTTCTGTTTATTTTCTAGTTGTGTAATTCGGCTCAAGGTGGAGATTGTTATATGTTGACCTAAATTTACTAGTTTGCCCTTTTGTGTTTAGGGTTTTGAATATTTCCTTATTGTATCTCATTTTTCAATTGAGAAAATAGAGAGCTGTTTTAAGATAACATATATATCTCCTATTCAAGTTCTCTATGAAGAAAAGCAATTTTTACATATAATTGCTTAAGATGTAAATAAAATGCAACACATAATTGGAACAACAAATTATGATCAATCTAGTAACTGGAAAAAATATCTCATTGAAGTCAATTAAATCTTTCCAAGCATATCCCTTTACTACGAATATAACATGATATCATTTTACTTTATTATTTCCATGTCTTATTTCCGTGAAAACCCTATTTCTTCTTGTATTATCCACAAAGAAACATTTGAACCACTCACATAACTTAACCACTAGAAAAGGTTTGTTAGAGAAATTATCAACATACCTAACTTAACCATGTGTAATTTTGATTAAGTTCTTTTATAATAAAGTATTAATAACATGAAAATATTTTTTGTGTAATGATAACAAAGACTATAAAATAAAGATGCTTGTGGCTCAAAATGCTTTTTATTTTTTTTTTGTCTCCCTTCTCTAGCTCACTCTTGAGTAAATTTCAGTCCAACTTATCTCCTCTCAAGTGTTTGGCTCTCCAAATTACTTCTTTTCCTCAAATTTTTCAAAAGATCATCTTTTACTATCTCATCTCAAGTGTTTGACTCTTCAAATTACTTCTTTTCCTCAAAACTTTCAAGAGATTATCTTTTACTATCTCACCCACCAACATCCTCCCTTGAAAATAGTGAAAGCTAGAGACTTCTTAATAAAAAGTAAGAAAAAGTCAAGTTTTACGCTTAAAAGACAATAAAGTTTCTCAATAGAAAAAATTATAACTAACATTGATCACGAAAAAATTATGAAAACCACAAAATAACACTAATTGATGTTGGATGAAAATAACTCTAATTCATATCAACTTGTTGAAATCAATTGAAAAAAATGTTTGATGTATATTGAAAAAACACTAAAGTTGATCTAAAAAACTCTAACTAATGTTGATTGGAAAATAACTTTAACCTACTTTAATAATAAAATAATATAAATAAGGTTGACGAAAAGATAAATATGATTGATCCAGTTATAAAAAGCCTTCATCGATATTTGATCAAATCGATAATATTATAATCTTGCGATGATACCTTAACTAAAGTTTAGTTAAAAAAGAACGCAAACAAAAAACATAAATTTAAAAGTATAAAGAATATGAAATTCTTATTTTATCACAAATTTAAAATTCTCTACTTTATGAAATCCAATTAATCTTAATTTCTTTTGAAGTTATTTAACCATACAAGATTATTTATTAGTAAACATTTCAAATTCTTTGTAAAAATAAATTATCTTTTAAAAGCTTTCTATCCAAATATCCCTATTTCTCTATCTTAATTTTTCTCTTATGTACTAAAGAAAAAGAAAAAAAAAAATTAATATTTCTTATTAAGAAAACATTATAAATATAAAAGTAAAAATTTTCGTGACGTGGAACTTAGTTTAAGGACACTTTCTGAGGCAACATGATGTTCATCATATCTAATTAATCCAGGTTCCGAAGGGAATATTCAGAAAGTTAAGTGCTTATTTAAGCAGTAACTTCTCCCGTCTTCTTCAGTCATTCTCTAAATTTCTGGCATGTGGTCTTTTGCTCTCCTTTCACACTCTTTCATACATGGTTGTCAATTATCATATTTCCCTGTAAGCTTTCTTCCGTTGCTCCATCACCCTCACACAGATCAAGCTTCTTCTTTTGAGAAAATCTCATCTTAATTATTATCTCTGTATTCTTCTGCTACTCCCTGCCTAAACTAAGGGAAATGGTTTCCCTTTCACTGTGAGATTCAGCTTATTTGATTTGTTCTTCCCAGCTACTTTTGTTGAGGTTGTTAATTGTGAGCAGTGCTTTAAATTTCCACAATGGAAACTAAATACTTCCCACTAAGGTGGGAGAGTACTGGGGATCAATGGTGGTATGCATCACCCATAGATTGTGCTGCTGCAAATGGACACTATGACTTGGTTCGTGAGCTGCTTAAAATTGACAACAACCACCTCTTCAAGCTCACCTCATTGCGCAGAATTCGCCGCCTTGAAGTTGTGTGGGACGATGAAGAACAGTTCAGTAATGTTGCAAAGTGCCGTTCAGAGGTGGCACAGAAGTTGCTTCTTGAGTGTGAGTCAAAGAGAGGGAAGAACAAGAACTCTCTCATCCGTGCAGGGTGTGGAGGGTGGCTAATGTACACTGCTGCATCAGCTGGGGACCTGAGTTTTGTGCAACAACTTCTTGAGAGGAACCCTTTGTTGGTGTTCGGAGAGGGGGAGTATAATGTCACTGATATCTTTTATGCTGCTTCCAGGGGCAAGAATTGTGAGGTTTTTAGGCAGGTTTTTGATTTTGCAGTTTCTCCAAGGTTTGTCACTGGCAAAGGTGGGGTTTTGGAGGAGCATGTTGGGGGTATTCCTCCTGTTTACAAGTGGGAGATGAGCAATAGGGCTGTCCATGCCGCTGCTAGAGGGGGCAGTGTGGAGATTTTAGAGGAGTTTCTTGCTAATTGCTCTGATGTGTTGGCTTATAGAGATGCTCAGGGCTCTACTATATTGCATTCTGCTGCAGGCAGAGGACAGGTTGAGGTGAGATTTTGCTGATTTTGTTCTCTTTAAAATTGAGATTTTTAATTAATGCTCCATTTTCTAAGCATCAAAGCGGTGCTACTTGTCTAGAGTGCTGTTTTCTTTAACTTCCTTCTCATGGGCCTTTAGCAGATGACTATTTCAGGAGTAGTAGTAGGAGGAGGCACTTCAAGAATTTCAGCATAGTTTTGTTTGCAAATAGGGAAACATAGTGTAAACCCTTGCTTTAGTCCCTAATATTATATATACATTGGTTTTTTATTCCCCAAAATTTGTCAACAGTCACTTCCATGACTTTGTTATTTGTTAATACTTTTCTTCTTCATTTTTTACTAATGTCAAGGACTGGTGAATGATGTTTTCTAAGGCAGAGACAAGTGAATTTTTAATAAAGACAACTCCATTATACCTTTGCATTTTAATCGTATCATTTGTTGTGGTGGTTTTACATTATATCAAACTCTTCGTGGCACTTATGCAGGTGGTTAAATATCTCATATCATCCTTTAACATAATAAACTCCACAGACCATCAGGGAAATGCTGCTTTGCATGTTGCTGCTTACAGGGGCCAATTAGCTGCAGTTGAGGTTCTAGTTTCCGCATCTCCTGCATTGGTTTCTCGGAGAAACAATGCGGGAGACACTTTCCTCCACAAAGCTGTGTCTGGTTTTCAGTCTACCTCATTCAGAAGGTTGGACAGACAGGTTGAACTTTTGAGGCAGTTAGTAAGTTGCAAAAAATTTCACATAGAGGAAGTCATCAATGTAAAGAACACTGATGGAAGAACTGCACTCCACATTGGCACAATGGGTAAAATCCACACTGATCTCGTTAAGCTCCTGATGACTGCTCCATCAATCAATGTGAATGTGAGTGATGTTAATGGCATGACCCCACTTAATTATCTTAAGCAAAGTCCAAATACAGCAGCATCAAATGTACTGATCAGGAAGCTGGTTGCAGCTGGGGGAATGTTCCACAATCAAGGCTATAATTCAAGAAAAGCCATAGCTTCACACATGAAAATGCATAGTATTGGAGGCAGTCCTGGAACATCATTCAGAATCTCAGACACTCAGATGTTTTTGTACACAGGGATTGAGAATGCATCAGATGGTAGTACGGATCAGGGAAGTGTAGGAATGAGTTCATCTTCATCAGACAATACTGCATATGAATCAGCAGCAGAGAACAGACCCTCAACAACAAGCATAAGGCCATCAGTGGCTGCCGGGTTGAAACGAGTCCTTCAGTGGCCACTGGTGAAGGACAAGAAAGGTGAGGGGATCAGGAAATCAACGGATGAGGGTTCAGTGGACTCATGCAGGAAATGGGACATCACAGATGAAATTCCAACTCCACTAAGACAAAAGTTCTTTAGGCATTCAGCACTTCAAAACAACAAAAGGAACCTATCTGTAAGGAGTTACCAGTCAAGTCCAAATGCTAAGAAGAGATTTGCTTCAGGACTGGTATCAAGAAGATCAAGCTCTAGCTCATTTTCTATATCATCATTGTCATCACCGAGATCGATGGATAAGCAAAGAGGTTTTTGTGTTGATAATGATGTTGCTGGACCATCTTGCACAAGTCACCAAAATGATAAATCAACAAACTCAGGGAAGAAAGCTTCTGTTAGCAAAAAGCTAAGGGGCCATTATTTCTGTTTCTCAAAAGCCTCAGTAGACAGGGAGCAAGAAAGCCATTGTTTCAATGAGCATGATGTTTTTGTGAGTGGCCTAATTGGATGAAATAAGCTTTTTTCTGAACTGGTTATTGTCAATTATAGAAGAGGATAGGGTCCTTCTTAAAGATAGGAGGGCTTCTAGTGCAATAATTGTTTGCAAGTTTTATAGATAGTAGTATGTGATGAATTAAGTTTTGTTCATCCTCAGCTCTACTTGTTATCGAATTACTCCCTTGTTAAAATATGCTTTTTATCATATTGGCAGTGAGAATTTGTATTGCACATATAATGTGCTTATTTTGCATGTTCGAGAACAAGGTGATCTTAGGTCGATTGTACTTTTTGTAATGTAAGGTAATGCCTGTGAAGTGTGAATATGTCACTGCTAAGTTGGGTTGTTCGGTTACACGTTAATGTCCCGTGCTATAATACTTGTCCTGTCGCTGTTCTTTATGATTTACATGCGCAGGGATATAAGTTACATTTATTTCCTTTTTTTATGATTCTTCTTATCTAATGCTAAGAGAAAGGCAAATAACTTTTGGAATCATGAATTTTAGAAGTTTCGGCCAAGCCCAAAGCCAGGTAAAAGAAGTAGGTTGGAGAAAAGTTATTTCCTGACAAATCTCAAGAATGAGGTCACAGACGAGAAAATTAAGAATCATCTCGAGAATAAGGTCCAATGTAAGATTACAAAGTTTTTCAAAAAAACGTTTGGTATAGTATTTAGCAACAGCATCATGTTGTCAAAGTTTAAATGGTTGACATATATTGTGATGAGGACACTGAAAGTTAATGAAGGTCAAGGTTCAACACAATTACTTGAAGGGCCTATGACTAGAGCTAGTACTAATCATTGAAGGCCAATAGTGACTTAGATATATATAAAAATAGTTAAAATAAAATGTTGGTGATTGGTTTTGATACTAGGACCTTGAGCTTCTTTAGGTCTCAATTAACCACAAAGTCCTTTTTATCTATCCTTGTAATGTTAGGAATTTATTTTTCTTTTATAAGCATTTCAATACTTCAGACCTAATTTGTATAAATCATTTGGGGATTAATGAAAGAGGCAGACTTTTGATGTTATTATTCCTGAGACGTGAGAAATCCTCTGCTAGGGTTCTTCGTTGGATCAATTGATCTTATCAAGAATTTTCATTCCAAAATTCTTGTGGCGATCTTCAGGGCTTATCAAACATCATACTGTTTGTGGCGCTCATCCTTTTGTTTCCTTTCATATTCCGCTCTAACCTTTGTTTTTTTATCTCTTCCGCAATGCTAACTTTCAGAATCTGTCATAATTTTCTTATTCTCATATCTCATGTTTTACTAATCCGTTTCTTACGATTTATATGTCTAAATTGTGATTCAGAGTGTCATCTTTCCTATTGTTTTGGTTTCGTTGCAATCGGAGCATTGTGGGTTCAGATACGTAAAAATCGAAAATCAACGTTTCTGTCTATAAAAAAAATCCCAGGGTTACATCATTTGGTAATCAGAGCAAGGTTGGTCATAACTCGTCTTTCAATTTCTAGTGTGTCATTTTTATTTTTTGTTCAATCCTGGTTCTATACTGCTTCTGTTCTTAGTGTTCATCACATGTTCTTCATTGTTCAATCATATCAATCCTTTTAATCCATGTGATTTGTTCTAAGTTGTTGTTAAGTGTTATATATATACTCGTTATCATGTGTTTTATGTCTTGAGTAAA